>OLMA01000593.1_pt1 | contig 59511 bp, 46 predicted proteins | sample 1604671 | NCBI WGS metagenome assembly OLMA01 (sample SAMEA104055725, study PRJEB20765) | soil metagenome | biome: Arctic tundra; feature: Polygonal ground; material: soil | place: USA | collected 2011-09 | depth 0-0.5 m | reverse complement strand
TGGCAATGATATACTAATTTACACCAAAAGTTATTAACAAGTGTAATTTACGTCTATTTTATACTTATATTTGTGTTATCAAATTCAAACAATATGGATTTACAGATAACCGAATTTAAGACCATCATAGAGTTACTAAAGGCTTTCCCTGATGAACAAACTTGCATCAATCATTTAGAAAAGTTACGTTGGGATGGCGTTGTAATTTCGCCATTCGATGAAACTTCTAAGGTTTACAAATGTGCAGGTAATAAATACAAATGTAAGAATAGCGGTAAATATTTCAATGTTCGTACCGCTACTATTTTTGAAGATACAAAAGTGCCATTACAAAAATGGTTCATGGCATTGTATATTTTCAGTTCTCACAAAAAAGGTATTTCTTCTCACCAACTTGCAAGGGATATTGGTATTACACAAAAATCCGCTTGGTTCTTATTAATGAGGTTACGTTATGCTTTTAATCACCCTACATTCAGAGAGGTGTTAGGCGATATTGTTGAACTGGATGAAACTTATATCGGTGGACTTGAAAAGAATAAACACGCAAACAAAAAGACTAAAGGCACACAGGGTAGAAGCATTAAGACTAAAAAGCCTGTATTTGGCATGTTAGAGCGTAGTGGTAACATTATTGCTAAGGTGGTGGATGATACATATAGGCATACTCTTGAACCTATTATAGCCGATAATGTACAGTCAGGCACAAATGTAATGACTGATGAATATTACGCTTACAATAGATTACAGGGCGAATATGAACACAGAACCGTTAATCATGGTGCAAAGCAATATGTAGTTCTTAAAATCGCAAGTGCTAGGTTGAAACCAAAATTGATATTGGCTGTGTTCGATGAGTTAATTGCCCGTTTCCGGTATCGCTGCTACTTGTAGGCTTACTTGAAAGATTAATAGATGTAGCTGAGATTCTGAAAAGAGTTTTAGGTGTTCCCCATTGGTATTCTAAATTAAAATTATTGAAGTTGGAAAAGCCAATTCCAAACTCCCTTATTCGCGATGAATCTATTTGAGCACTAATTTGAGTTTGACCAATAAAGATCCCTGCAATAATTGCAATAAGAAATACCTTTTTCATAGTGATTTGGTGTTAAGTGGATTTTTTTGAATGATTTCGTTGGGCTAAGGTAATATATTCAACGTATCTGTCTTGTCTTTATCTAATTGTTTCTTAAGTGCCTGCATACTGTCAAACTTTTCTTCGTTTCTTAGTTTCTTGCAGAAATATACCCGCAGGTCTTTACCATATATATCTTCATCAAAATCGAAGATGTTTACCTCCATACTTCTACCCTTATCTTTTACAGTAGGATTCATTCCTATGCTCATCATTCCCTTGTACCGATTACCAGCATACTCTGCATATACTGCATAAATACCATCAGCAGGTATTATTTTATGGGTATCTTCTACTTCCAGATTAGCAGTAGGGTAGCCCAATTCAGTACTACCCAGTTTTAATCCGTGTATCACTTTAGCCTTAATAGAATAGGTGTATCCAAGGAAGGAATTGGCCATAGGCATATCCCCTTCTGCAATTGCTTTTCGTATTTTGCTGGAGCTTATAGCTATATCCCCCAATTTAAAAGGAGAGATTTCTTCTACCTCAAACCCATATAATGGCGCCCATTCCTTTAATCCTTTAATAGAGCCTTCGCGGTTACGCCCGAACCTGTGATCGTGCCCTATAACAAGGGTTTTGGCATGTAATTTGCCTACTAATATATTCCGTACATAATCTATTGCCGATACACGCGAAAGTTCAATGGTAAAGGGGTGAACAATTAAGTGTTGTATGCCAGCTTCTTTTAATAAGGCTTCTTTTTCGGGGAAAGAAGAAAGGAATTGCATAGGGCTTGAATCAGGAAAGAGAACAGTGCGGGGGTGGGGGCTGAATGTTAATAAAACACTCTCGTGCCCTTTGTCATGGCAAAGCTCTTTTATCCGTTTAAGAACAGCCCTGTGGCCTATATGAACACCATCAAAAGTGCCCGTTGTTACAAGGGTATTCTTCACTCCTGCATTCGCAAATTCATCTATGGAATTGTATATCCTCATTTCCTAATCTATATCCCTTAAAATTTATTAAAGACTGTGCAAAATTAAAAATTTAGGAAAGCTATTGGCAGCATGAAAAATGTTATATCTTCGCACCACTTTTTAAAAAAAATACATTTTACTATGACAACGGCTACAGGAAAAGGCAAAATCGTTTCGATAATAGGACCTGTTATCGACGTAAGATTTGAAGGAACTACACTTCCTAATATCCTTGAGGCACTTGAAGTACAAAGAGCTGACGGACAAAAAATAATATTAGAGTGCGAACAACACATTGGTGAAGATACAGTGCGTACTATAGCGATGGACTCAACAGATGGTTTGAGAAGAGGCGTTGAAGTAAGGGCAATGGGCGCGCCAATAACTATGCCGGTTGGCGAAAAAATTAAAGGCCGGTTATTTAATGTGGTAGGCGAAGCTATCGATGGTATCGGTGCTGTTGATAATACGGGTGGATATTCTATTCACCGCGAACCACCGTTGTTTAAAGACCTTTCTACAGCCAGTGAAGTGTTATTTACAGGTATTAAAGTTATTGACTTATTAGAACCATATGCAAAGGGTGGAAAGATTGGTCTGTTCGGTGGTGCCGGTGTCGGTAAAACTGTACTTATCATGGAGCTCATCAACAATATTGCAAAGAGCTATGCCGGTCTTTCGGTATTTGCCGGTGTAGGTGAAAGAACCCGTGAAGGAAATGACCTTCTCCGTGAAATGATAGAATCTGGCGTTATACGTTATGGCGATGAGTTCAAGCATTCAATGGAAAAAGGTGGATGGGATCTCAGCAAAGTAGATAAGAATGAATTAGCAAAATCGCAAGCTACATTGGTATTCGGACAGATGAACGAGCCTCCTGGAGCGCGTGCACGTGTTGCATTATCTGGTCTTACCGTAGCAGAATATTTCCGTGACGGAGATGAAAAATCAGGCGGAAAGGATATCCTTTTCTTTATCGATAACATCTTCCGTTTCACACAAGCAGGTTCCGAAGTATCAGCGCTTCTTGGCCGTATGCCATCAGCAGTGGGTTACCAACCTACACTGGCATCGGAAATGGGCCAGATGCAGGAACGTATCTCTTCAACCAAACGTGGTTCAATTACATCTGTACAGGCGGTATATGTACCTGCGGATGACTTGACCGATCCTGCTCCTGCAACAACATTTGCTCACTTAGATGCTACAACTGTGTTGAACCGTAAGATAGCTGAGTTGGGTATTTACCCTGCGGTAGATCCTCTCGATTCTACATCACGTATCTTATCTCCTGCTGTGTTGGGCGATGAACATTATAATACTGCACAACGCGTAAAAGCAATTTTACAACGTTATAAAGAATTACAAGATATCATTGCTATCCTTGGTATGGATGAACTTTCTGAAGAAGATAAGCTGGTGGTTAGCCGTGCACGCCGTGTACAGCGTTTCCTTTCTCAGCCTTTCTTTGTGGCAGAACAGTTTACCGGCTTAAAGGGAGAATTTGTGAGCATTGAAGATACCATTAAGGGTTTCAATATGATCATGGATGGTAAGGTAGATGAATATCCTGAAGCAGCGTTTAATCTGGTAGGTAGCATTGAACAGGCTATTGAAAAGGGTAAGAAGATATTAGCAGAATCTAAATAATAAGTAAACATGTTTTTAGAAATTCTAACACCGGATAAAAAACTTTTCAGCGGAGATGCTGAATATGTGGATGTACCCGGAGAAGCAGGCAGAACAGGAGTTTTAAGGAATCATGCTCCATTAATAAGCGCATTGAAAGCCGGAAAAGTTAAGGTGCGTGATATGTCGAAAAAAGAACTCTTTTTTGAAATTAAGGGTGGCATTATGGAAGTGCGTAACGACAAAGTAATTGTACTTGCTGAGTAATTAATATTGGAGAATAGGGTTTAAAAAAAGGAGGCTATAGCCTCCTTTTTATTTTGTAAAATATTTTGGGAATACTATGATTTGCTTTCTTTCTTCTTAGACTTAAATGAGGAGTACCCTATAGCTAATACAACCACGACAAGGAAGTATATGAAATAGGAACGTGATATACCATCAGGATTGATAAAGGTGAAGAAACGGCCCCAGCGGAATTTTTGTTTGAAAGGCACATGCGATTTTAGTGACATCCAAATAAATGATGCTTTACCTACTACATGGTCTTCCGGCACAAAGCCCCAGAAACGTGAATCTTCTGAGTTGTGGCGGTTATCTCCCATCATAAAATAATAGTTCATTTTAAAGGTATAGCTGTCTGTTTCTTTACCATTGATAAAGATCTTGCCATCTTTTACTTCAAGCGCATTATGTTCGTATGCACTTATTATCCTCCGGTATACAGCAATGTTCTTCAGGTTGAGCTTTGCAGTGGCTCCCTCTTTTGGTATCCATAATGGTCCGAATTCATCGGGATACCATTTGTAATAAGGTGAATTAGGAAAAATACTTTGCGATTCTATGCCTTGTGTACTATCCTGTAAAAAGAGGGTAACTGCTTTTACGCCCATTGTATTTCTAAGAGCTTCTGCATTCTTCTCGGTAAGGGTCATTTCAAATCCCTTTATGTTATGCGGGTGCCCATCGAGGAAAGAATAAATAACATTACCATCAGGATCTACAGGCCATATGGGCTCAGTAATATCCAGTTTATTGAGCATTGCTTTGTCAATAATAGTCTGCCCTTTATATGAAATATCAAATTGATAGCCCTCTATGCCATCATTCTGGTCGAGCACATTTTGCAGGTTAAACATGTCGGGGTTGCCTTCGCCGCTAACCAGGTATTTAAACTCACATTCTCCTGGAAGGTCATCAACCTTTCCATTGATATAAACTTTGGCATCGCGTATCTGCAATGTATCACCGGGGATACCTATGCATCGTTTAATATAGTTCTCTTCTTTATCCACCGGCCTGCCCGATATTTTACCGGGTGTGGTGCCATTTTGTAATGGCTCGTTATTTACAATGTGGTCTCTGCCATATTCCCTGCAAAGTTCATAATAGCTTGGGTTGTCGTTATTGGCATAAGTAGTATCGCCTTCGGGCCAGTTAAATACAACTACATCATGCCTTTTTACATGCGAGAATCCGGGCAGGCGTATAGCAGGATATTGAAGCCATGTCAGGTATGAGTCAGTAGTCTTGGTTAATGGTAATGTGCTTTGTACAAATGGAAAGGAGATAGGTGTCATAGGTATGCGGGCACCATAATCTACCTTGCTGACAAAAAGGTAATCGCCCACCATCATCGATTTTTCCATGGATGGGGTAGGAATCGTATATGCTTCGAGGAAGAAGGTACGGATTATAGTAGCGGCTATAATAGCAAAAGCAATAGCTTCGGTCCATTCAATAGCCAGTGAAGGTTTTTTCTTTTTATCGGTTTCAGGCAGTTCAAACTTGGTATCGGTAAAGCCTATATAAGGCAGGCCTATAAAGAAGAATATTCCGAAAAGGATCATCTGGGCAGGGTTCTTCTTGCCAAAAGCCTCACAGGTAATACCAGCTACAACCATCATCATCATAAACCCAACACCCGGAATAATGAATATGAATATCCACCACCAAGGGCGCTTAAGTATCTTCAGCCAGATATAGTAATTGTAAACAGGTATTAAAGCCTTCCAGCCCTTTTCACCGGCTTTTTCAAATATTTTCCAGAGTCCGGCAAATGTTGCAATTAGTATTGCATAAATAATAGGCTGAATATGAAACATAGGTGTGTGTGAAAAGTCAAAGATAGAATCAATATAGAATATACAGCGTGTTAATTAATGTTATTTTTCAGTGGTAAGCAGGTCATTCATACTGAAAACTCCTTTTTTACCTACCAGCCACAATGCAGCTACAACAGCTCCTTCAGCAAAACCCTTACGGTTAAATGCTTCATGGCTAACAGTTATTTTGTCGTTAACCGAAGTGTAATTTATAATATGTGTACCTGGTACTTCACCCTCACGCTTTGATAGAATAGGCAGTTCACCAGATGATGCTTTCTCCGCATGTTCCCATTTCGTTAAGCCTCCATGGTTCTTAATCAACCCTTCAGCCAAAGTTATAGCAGTTCCGCTTGGGGCATCCTTTTTATGGATATGGTGTATCTCCTCCATAGAAGGTGAGTAATTTTCATATGGCTTCATTATCTGTGCCAATTTTTCGTTCAGTTTGAAGAAAATATTTACCCCTATACTGTAATTAGAGGCATAGAAAAAAGCCTGTTTCTTTTCAATGCACTGTTGCTTTATTTCATCCAAATACTTGAGCCATCCTGTTGTGCCGCATACCACAGGTACATTTGCCTCAAAGCACATTAGTATATTATTCACTACACTTTCGGGTTTGGTAAACTCTATGGCAACGTCTACTTTTTTAAGGTTTTGTGCTGTAAATTCAGCTGTGTTACTTCCGCTAAACTTCCACACTATTTCATGCCCCTGAGAAAGAGCTATCTTTTCGATTTCTTTACCCATTTTACCATATCCTATAAGGGCTATTTTCATAATTGCGGTTATTTGCCCTCAAATATACAATATGCTTAATTGTAAGAAATAGAGTATTTTCAATTAAATCGTTAAGTTTTTCTACTATAATTGGCAGGGTTTATGACAAAATGTTAGTTTGGCATACTAATTGATATTATAGAAGTGTTTTTAATTATCTAAAAGAGCGTTTATGAAAGATTATTCTGAGAAAGAAGCATTACAGATATTGAGGTTGGAAAATATGAATGACGATTCAGAGTTTATTCCCCTTTTAACAAACGAAGAAGAGAAGAAGATCAATTCAGAAAAGATACCTGACGAAATACCTATTTTACCCCTCCGCAATACAGTTCTGTTTCCTGGTGTAGTGATACCTATAACGGTAAGCAGGGAGAAATCCATCCGCCTTATAAAAGATTCATACCAGGGCAATAAAACTATTGGTGTGGTTGCCCAAAAGAATGATGGTATTGATGACCCGGGGATTAATGATATTAACTGGATAGGTACTATTGCCTATATACTTAAGACCCTTAAAATGCCCGATGGTAGCACTACTGCTATTATTCAAGGTAAAAGGCGTTTTGAGATCAATGAACTGACCGAACATGAGCCTTACCTTAAAGCCAAGGTGACTGCTATTGAAGAGGTGAATCCTGGCGCTGACGATAAGGAGTTCGAGGCCATGATATCGTCTTTAAAAGATGTGGCTCTTTTGATCATAAAGCAAAGCCCTCACATACCATCGGAAACAGGTTTTGCCATCCGTAATATTGAGAGTAGTAATTTTCTTATCAACTTCATTTCCTCTAATATGAATGCCACAGTGGCAGAAAAGCAGCGGATTTTGGAAGAACCTGATATGAAAAAGCGCACTACATTGTTGCTTGCTCATTTGAACAAGGAATTGCAGATGTTGCAACTGAAGAACCAGATACAATCGAAGGTTAAAGAGGATATTGATAAGCAACAACGCGAATATTTTTTACACCAACAACTTAAAACCATTCAGGAAGAACTTGGTGGCGATACATTTGACCAGCAAATAAAGGAGTATCGTAAAAAGGCAAAGGTTAAAAAGTGGGACAAAAATGTGAAAGAAGCATTTGAAAAAGATATTCAAAAGCTGGAACGTATGAACCCAAACTCTGCTGAATACTCGGTGCAGAGCAATTACCTTGAACTTTTACTTGAACTACCCTGGAATGAATATACCAAGGACAATTTTGATCTGAAAAGAGCTGAAAAAATTCTTGATCGTGATCATTACGGACTCGAAAAAGTAAAAGAACGTATACTCGAATACTTAGCCGTTTTGAAATTAAAGGGCGATATGAAAGCTCCTATATTATGTCTTTCCGGCCCTCCGGGTGTTGGTAAAACATCATTGGGTAAATCCATAGCCAGTTCGCTTGGAAGGAAATATGTACGTATGTCCTTGGGTGGTTTACACGATGAAGCCGAAATACGCGGACACCGCAAAACATACATTGGCGCAATGCCCGGCCGTGTTATACAAAACCTTAAGAAAGTAAAATCATCAAACCCGGTTTTTGTATTGGATGAAATTGATAAACTAGGTAAAGATTTTCATGGCGATCCTGCTTCAGCGTTGCTTGAAGTGCTTGACCCGGAACAAAACTCAGCGTTCCATGACAATTTTATTGAAGTGGAATATGACCTATCTAAAGTATTGTTCATTGCTACTGCCAATAACCTGAGCGCTGTGCATCCTGCCTTACTGGACAGAATGGAAATTATTGAAGTGAATGGATATACAGTAGAAGAAAAAATAGAAATAGCTAAACGTCACCTTATTCCTAAACAATTAGAAGAACATGGTGTGAAAAAGGGCCAAATCAAAATTTCTTCCGAAGTTCTTGAATCAGTTATTGAAGATTATACCCGCGAATCGGGTGTGCGTAACCTTGAAAAGAAAATAGCGCAGATCGTGAGGCACACGGGTAAATTTATTGCAATGGAGAAGAAGTATGATCCGGTGATAAAAAAATCAGACCTTGATAAGATATTATCGCCTGCACATCCTAAAGAAAAATACCAGGGAAATGATGTGGCTGGTGTGGTAACTGGCTTGGCTTGGACGCCGGTAGGCGGAGATATTCTGTTTATCGAAGTCAGCCTTAGCCGTGGTAAGGGACAATTAACACTTACAGGTAACCTGGGCGATGTAATGAAAGAATCTGCCGTATTGGGATTAGAATATCTTAAATCGCATGCAGAGGAGTTATACATTCCGCACAAAGCATTTGAAAAGTGGAATATACACGTTCACGTGCCAGAAGGAGCTACTCCTAAGGATGGCCCTTCGGCGGGTGTGTCTATGTTAACAGCATTAACATCGGCATTTACACAGCATAAAGTACGCAAGAACCTGGCAATGACCGGTGAGATAACCTTGCGCGGAAATGTATTGCCTGTAGGCGGAATAAAAGAAAAGATACTTGCTGCAAAACGTGCGGGTATAAAAGAAATAATTCTGCCGGCTGCCAATAAAAGAGATATTGATGATATTAATCCTAAGTATTTAAAGGACCTTAAATTCATTTATGTAAACAAAATGAAAGAGGTGCTTGAATATGCTTTATTGGATGAGTATGTAAAGAACCCTCTTAAGCTTGAGCATGCTTTTGCAGATGAATCGAACGAAAAGAAGAATTGATTGTGGGCTTAAACTTTAATTATCTTTGTGGCCATTATGATGTATGTAACACGCCGTGAATACTTTAATGCTGCGCATAGAGTATACAATCCGAAATGGAGCGATAAAAAGAACAATGAAGTTTTTGGATCATGTGCCAACCCTAACTGGCATGGCCACAACTACGAATTATTTGTTACTGTAAAAGGTAACATGAATAAGGATACCGGTTTTGTTGTCGATCTGAGAGCTTTAAGCCAACTTATTAAAAAGGTTATTATTGATAAAGTTGACCATAAAAACTTTAACTTGGATGTTCCTTTTTTAAAAGGGCAAATGTCGAGCACTGAAAATATTATTGTCGCTTTCTGGGAACAGTTGGAAAAGCCGATCTCAAAGCTTGGTTGTAAACTACATAGCGTTAAATTAAAGGAAACCGAGAACAATGTAGCAGAATACTTCGGCGAAAAATAAAACCACATGGCTGCAAAGAAACCATCGAAGAAAAAACATATAGGGTACTCCAGAACGGAAAATTATAACGATGAGCTGTCTGAAAGCCTGGCAGAAAGTTACCGGGGAATTATAAAAGAATTGGGAGAGGATCCTAAAAGAGAAGGACTTCTAAAAACACCCGAACGGGTGGCTAAAGCAATGCAGTTCATGTTGCATGGTTACGGGTTGAATCCTGCTGAAATGCTGCGTTCTGCTATGTTTAAAGAGAAATACAGCCAAATGGTTGTAGTAAAAGATATTGAGATATATTCACTTTGTGAACATCACATGTTGCCATTTTTCGGAAAGGCGCACGTAGCATATATACCGAATGGTAAAGTAGTTGGACTGAGTAAGATACCACGTGTGGTAGATGCCTTTGCAAGAAGGCTACAGGTACAGGAAAGATTAACTAATCAGATACGTGATTGCCTGCAGGATGCGTTGGAACCTATAGGCGTGGCAGTATTGATAGAAGCCCAGCACTTATGTATGCAAATGCGTGGCGTGCAAAAACAAAATTCAGTTACAACAACTTCAGCATTTACAGGCGAATTCCTTGAAAGCGAAAAAACTCGCAAGGAGTTTATGAGCATTATTGAATCGAAACTGCACTAATCCTATACTATTTTCATTAACATTATTTGTCAACCTGAATGAAAAGCAGTTTTTTCGTTTTACTTAGCATTCTACTTTTATCTTCCTGTGCAAACTATAGTAAAAAGAAAGCTGTAGGATTGTTAAAACTCGGATTAAGAGATGATTCTCTGAAGGACTACCACGCATCTATAGAAGATTACACCAGGGTTATTGAAATGAATCCAGTTCATTCATTAAATGTTATTGCCTACAACAACAGAGGAATGGCTAAATTGGATATGAGAGATTTTAAAGGAGCAATACTCGATTTTAATAAAACAATTGAGTTAGACTCTATTGATGCTATAGCCTATGCAAACCGGGGATTAGCAGAAGTATATATGAATGATCTGCGTAGTGCCTTGCAAAGTTACGATAAGGCGATAGAGTTAAAACCGAACAACCCTGTTGCCTATATTAACCGGGCCGATGCAAAATGCCAGTTTAAAGAATATCAGGCTGCTATACAGGATTATAGCAAGGCAATAGAACTCGATTCCAAAAACCCTAAGGCCTATAATAACCGCGGTTTAATAAAATATTACCTGGCTGATTATCCGGGCGCAATAAGCGACTACAATATGGCGATCGGGCTCAATCCTTCTGATGCAAATGCATACAATAATCGGGGTTTAATAAAGATCGACCTTAAAGATTATACCGGAGCTTTAGATGATTGCAGTAAAGCCATTCAGTTCGATACAACTGATGCAACCGCTTATAATAACCGTGCTTTAGCAAACTATGCCTTGAAAAACTATGAATTAGTTGTAGTGGATTGTGAGAAAGCTATTAAGCTTTCTCCTGGATTAGCCTCGGCTTACGTTAACTGCGGATTGGCAAAAATTGGTTTGGGCAAAAAAGATAAAGGGTGTTTGGATCTGAAGAAGGCAGTTGAATTAGGTGACACCAGCGCCCGTTATTTATCCAGACAATATTGCCAATAGAATACAAAAGGCACTTAAACGGAAATCCTATTTTTTAAAAGATATCGTTAAATCCTCCATTTTGCGCAATAAATAGCTGGTTTAGCGGTTATTTTATTCATTAATTTTAACTATATTTGTTGTACAATATGAATAAGATACGAGTACTACTTACCGTCGGGCTTTTATGTGCCATTACCACTGTTAATGCACAGGCTCCTAAGTATAGCGATGAATATTTGCAGATCGGGGTGAGCGCCAGAGCATTGGCTATGGGTAATTCGGTTGTCGCGTCTGTTAACGATGTTACTTCAGGTTATTGGAATCCGGCTGGCTTACTGAATGTTACCAGTAATATGGAATTCTCGCTCATGCATGCCGAATATTTTGCCGGCATAGCCAAGTATGATTATGGAGCTTTATCCTACAGAATAGACAGTAATAGTGTATTTGGTTTTACAGCAATACGTTTCGCTGTAGATGATATACCCAATACAACTCAGTTAATTGATGCATCAGGGAATGTCAATTATAATAATATCTCCCAATTTTCGGCGGCAGATTATGGCTTTTTAATTTCTTATGCCCGTAATATTGGTGTTCCTGGTTTGCAGTTGGGAGCTAACGTAAAAATAGTGCGTAGGGTTGTGGGCGATTTTGCCGGAGCATGGGGCTTTGGTTTTGATGCGGGTGCGCAATACCATTATAAAGATTGGTTATTTGGTGCAGTTTTAAGAGATGCCACATCAACATTCAATGCCTGGAGCTATACCTTAGATGCTGCTACGCAACAAGTATTCCAGGAAACAGGAAATGTTATCCCAACAGATAACATAGAAGTTACATTACCGCGCTTATTATTAGGGGCAGGCAGGAATTTCAAATTGTTCCATGATAAAATATCGCTACTTGCCGAACTGGGTACCGATATAACCTTTGATGGTAAGAGGAATACGCTTATCAGCAGTAATCCTGTAAGTGTTGATCCGCATATTGGGTTTGAAATTGGATACAAAGGCTTTATATTCTTACGTGGTGGAGCAAATAACCTGCAAAGCTATTCTGATGTTACCGGAGCAAAGATCACTACATTTCAACCAGATTTTGGTGTGGGTATAAAAATTAAATCATTTTCGCTTGACTATGCATTTACAAATATTGGTGGTCTTTCAATAGCACAGTACTCAAATATATTTTCGGTAAAGTTCGATATCAATAAGAAAACTTAATGAAGAAAGTATGTCTTTCATTATTATATGTTCTCATTCCTTTTTTTCTTTTAGCCCAGCAAGCTAATAGTTGGATCACCTATTCCCAGTATTATTATAAAATAAAAGTTGCCAAAGATGGGATTTACCGTATCGATTCTGCAACACTGGCGGCAGCGGGTATTCCCCTCACCATTGTAAACCCGCAGGATTTTCAATTATTCTTTCACGGGCAGGAGCAATATATTTATGTGAAAGGACAGGCCAATGGCGTGTTTAACGGGCCAAAGTCGGGTAACGATTATATTGAATTTTACGGGCAACACAATACGGGTTCTTTGATAAAAAATGATGCGGTTGTTTCAGATTCAATGTTATATGCCGGTATTACTTCCTTTCCTGATAGTGGAATAAAAGCTGTTCCGAACCCATACTACAGCATGTTCAACGATACATCAACCTATTACCTTACATGGGGTAACTCAGTATCTTTTCATAGAATGACCCCTGTACAACCCGATACAACCTTTTCATCTAATACTCCATTTCCTTATTTCATTGCTCAATCTATAAACTTTGGCAATGTCTCATATTGTGCGGGAACAAGGCTTGACCTAGGTGGAGGTGATGAAATAAACGACCCTCGATATACCTCATCTGTAGGATGGTTCTATAGTGATTTAGCCTATGGGGGAACCCAAACTATTAATCTTAGTGGCGTTACTAATATTTACACATCAGGGCCAACAGTTTTTGTGAAAACTTTTTTTGAAGGTCAATCTATTGCCCCAGTATTAAACGATCATGAAATTAAAGTGACCGGCTCGTGGGCATCTGGAACATTGACAGATACAACTTTTACCGGTTTTGGCACATGTCTTAAAAAATATAATATTTCTGCAAGCCAAATAGCAGGGTCTACAGGAAAATCTCCTGTTTCAATAACTTATAATAGTGTTTCTATATCATCTGCTGCGCCTTATGGAAACCATTCGGCAATATCGTATGTATTTACTCAGTATCCTCATACTATGGACCTGGGTGGAGCCTCGAATTTTATGATGTATGTACGCGATACAACAAACGCAGCCAAAACCTATCTGAATTTAAGTAACCTGAATGCGATTAATAAAGATACAGTAAGAGTATACGACCTGACAAATCACAACCGATATGTGGTGACACAACGGTCGGGATATAAACTATTAATGCCAAATACACCCGGTATTACTAGGCAATCTTATTTAACTTCCGATACGCAAATAACTAAAATAACCAAGCTTGTTCCCGTGGGAAGCCACGGTACATTTACTTCATTCAGCGGGCCATACCAAACGCCTTATATAATTATATATCATCCCTTATTATCGGCTGAAGCTACTATGTATTCACAATACAGGCAAAAAAAATATGGTTCTGATGTTGTGTTTGCTAATGTTGAGGAATTATACGATCAGTTTGGTTATGGTATAGAAAAGGATCCACTTGCTATCCGGAATTTTTGCAGTTATATAATCGGTAAATCTAAGCTTGCACCTGCAGGGTTATTTTTAATTGGTAAGGGAATACACTCCTACATGGCAAGGCAAGACACCAATCTCTATAACGCAAATTTACTGCCTTCATTCGGTTATCCTTCTTCTGATGTATTGTTAACGGCAGGATTAAATTCTTCTTTCGGGCCGCATAGTTTAGAGCCTGCTATACCAACTGGGCGACTACCAGCGACTGATAATACCCAGGTAAGTAATTACCTGAATAAAGTAGAAGTATTTGAAAGTAATGCACCGGCATTATGGATGAAAAACATCATACATTTTGCGGGTGGAAATGCCGGGATAGAACAAAACAATATTTTAAGTTATTTAAATACTGATGCAGGCATTGCTCAAGATACTTTTTATGGAGCACATGTATATACAATTCAAAAAACATCAACCTCTCCTATTCAGATCACACTTTCCGATTCAGTTGCAGATCTTATTAATAATGGTGTTTCTTTAATGACATTTTTTGGACATGCTTCCGGGACTAACTTCGATATAAATCTCGATGCTCCATCAGATTATACAAACGTAGGTAAGTACCCTATGGTAATTGCGCTTGCCTGCCTTTCCGGTGATATGTTTCAACCCATTGGCGGTGCTACTTCAAGCACCAGCGAGCAGTTCGTGCTCGACCCAAAAGGTTCAATAGGCTTTATTGCCATGGATGCCTTAGGAGAATTAACTCATCTGGGAAATTATTCAAACTTTTTGTATGGTGACTTTTCAAATACAATGTACCGAAAACCAATTGGACTTTCAATACAGAATTCAGCTGCAAGAATTCAAGGGATAAGTAGCGGATTAGATATGGTAGGTAATTGCGTGGCTATGGAAATGCAATTAGATGGAGACCCTGCAATCGCAATAAACCCTAACGATTCATTGCCTGATTATGCTGTAAGTGATACAAGTTTGACCTTTATGCCTACAAACGTAACAACTCAAATTGATTCGTTTAAGGTGAAGCTATCTGTTTTAAATCTTGCAAAGGCGGTAAACGGCCCCGTGCAGGTAGAAATAGACCGCCTATTGCCCGATGATACTGTAAAAACCAGAATCATTACCTTGAATAATATTTACAATGAACGTGACACAACACTTACCTACCCTGTAGATAAGGTGAATGGCGTCGGAATGAATTATTTTTCAATAAAGGTTGATCCGGCCAACCTTATTAAAGAAATTACGAAATCGAATAACGATATATCTAAGATCAATTTATGGATAACATCGGGAAATATATTGCCGGTGTACCCTTACCAGTTTGCTATAATACCTAAGGATACTACGACACTTAAAGCTTCTACGGGTGACCCATTCGCACCTGCTCACCCTTATATTTTTGAAATAGATACAACAATTAATTTTAACAGCGGTTTCCTTAAAACGCAAATTATTAGTGCTAAAGGTGGTGTAGTGCGTGCGCCATGCAATACCTGGGTAAATACACCGTTTACTCCACCGACATCTACCACACCTACAAAAGGGAATATATTGCTGCTGTTAAAGGACAGCACCGTTTATTATTGGAGAGTGAGACAGGATACAAGCGATACCAAGGATTATGGCTGGCAGAATAGTTCATTCCAATATATAAAGGGAAAAGCAGGTTGGGGACAATCACACTTCTACCAATTCGATAACAACCAATACACTTACTTGCAACAGCAGTTACCTCAGCGTAATTGGATATTTAATCCAACCGGCAAGAAATTAACCATTACAACTGTTGGCCTTCCCTTAGGTCCATATTTATCGAATAAATATTCTACAGGTGCTTTTGCTACCGGTTATTATTTGGATCTTACACCTGAAGCTTCAAATAGTTGTTCTCCTACACCGGCAATGAATCTTGCAGTTATTGATCCTGTAAGCCTTACACCATGGTCAACTCAAAATTATAATCTGGGTAATGATAATAATGCTTCTGCAGGAGGATGCGAATTTCCTGATAACAGATTTATGTATTGGAGTACTGATGCTAATGCGGTAAAGGGACTTGAAGCAGCACTTAATTCTATACCTAACGGAGATTATATAGTAATGTATAGTTTTAGGGAATCTATGTTGCAATCTTTTCCGGATGCAGCTAATTTAAGAACTCTACTTAATAAATTAGGAGCTGATCCAACTATTAATAAGACTTCTGATAGTGTACCCTGGATATTTTTTGTGCAAAAAGGTAACAAGGCGTCTGCAAGAACTATTATAGGTGTAAACGATTCATCGCAAATATCGTATTCTGTAACGCTTAGTAATAATAATTCATTTGGTAGTATGGTAAGCCCTATAATAGGCCCCGCTCAAAAGTGGGATTCTATTTCATGGAGGCAGCACCCGCTTGTGAAAAATGCGCAGGATAGTGTGAGGTTAAATGTAAATGCAATTGATAACAATGGAAACTCGTCAGTGCTTTTAAAAGGTGTTTCACCCGCAGTAGCTAATATGTTTATCACTTCTGTAAACCCCAAGCAATATCCGTATTTGCAATTGATGCTGTACACCAAAGATGCGGCAACACATACACCTTCTCAAATGAATAAATGGCAGGTGTTCTATACCCCTGTGCCTGAAGTTGCGGTGAATCCCTCTATATATTATTCGTTTTATAAGGATACGTTGTATGGTGGAGATACTATACGTTTAAAAACTGTAGTTCAGAATATTGGCGACTATGCAATGGATAGTATGTATGTTAGTTCCTGGATAACTGACCCCAATGGTTCTTCGCATTATATTTCAGGGTTAAAACGTACTAAAAAATTAAATCCAGGCGATACAGCTTTTATTTCTGTTAAAACTTCAACCAATCAATTTAGCGGAAATAATAACTTATGGCTGGAGGTGAACCCTCCGTATTTACCTCAAACCAGGCCTGAAGAATTCTACTTTAATAATTATATAAGAAAAAGTTTTACTGCACTTGGTGATAAGAATAGCCCTTTGCTCGATGTTACTTTCGACGGAGTGCACATTCTGAATAACGATATCGTTTCGCCAAAGCCTAATATTTTAATGGAACTGACCAGTGACAATAAATTCCTGGCCTTGAACAGTAGTGATACAAGCAATTTTGCAGTATACTTAAGAAACATAAATAGTTCGGTTGCACAACGCATTTATTTTGGGGCACAAATGCGGTTTACTCCCGCTGTACTTCCTAATAATAGGTGTAAGGTTTTATATACGCCTATACTTACAGACGGAACCTACGAATTAACTGTTCAGGCGGCTGACCGGTCGGGTAACCTTTCAGCAACCAATTCCTATAAAGTAGATTTTGTTGTTGTAAATAAATCCTCAATAACCAATGTGCTTAACTACCCGAATCCTTTTTCCACATCCACACGCTTTGTATTTACCTTAACCGGCGACCAAATACCAACTTATTTTAAAATACAGATTATCACCATTACGGGTAAAGTGATAAGAGAGATCACTGAAGGTGAGTTAGGGCCTATTCATATAGGACGCAATATAACCCAGTACGCCTGGGATGGAACCGATCAGTTTGGCAGTAAAGTAGGTAATGGAGTATATCTTTACAGGGTTGTATCCTCTATTGATAACCAATCGATTGACCATATGGCTACCAACGCGGACTCTTTTTTTACAAAAGGTTGGGGTAAAATGTATATTATAAGATAAGTTTAGATTTTGTGGAAAAAGAGATAAATATAAAGAACCGTAAAGCCTCATTCGAATATACGTTGCTCGACACTTATGTTGCAGGCTTGCAATTAAAGGGTACAGAAATAAAATCTATTCGTGAAGGGAAAGCTGCCATTAACGAAGCCTTTTGCTTTTTTGAGAAGGATGAACTTTATGTAAAGGGCCTTCATATTACTGAATATGGCAACGCCTCTTTTTATAATCATGCGCCTTTAAGAGAAAGAAAGCTTTTGTTGCATAAAAGGGAATTGCGCAAAATATCCAATTCATTCAGCGATGGAATGGCGATTGTGCCTTTACGGCTTTTTGTAAATGATAAAGGCTGGGCCAAATTAGAGATATCGCTTGCAAAGGGAAAGAAGCAATATGATAAACGTGATACAATTAAAAAACGCGAGTTACAGCGAACTCTTGGAAGAAAGATCAAATAAAAAAACCTGACAATATTGTCAGGTTTTTTTATAAAAGTAAATTAATTATTAAAAGTGGAAATTGATATAAAGGTTACCTGCTGGTGATCCCCAAGGGTTGTTTATACCAGAATCAAGGCTGAAGTTACTTGAACCGCCGGTATGTGTTGTTGTAGAGGTAGAGGTTGTACCATTACCAGTTTCTTGAGTTACAGTTCCCTGACCTGTTGAAGAGAAGTTGATACCCCAGGTATATTCAGCTCCAAGTGAAATTTTTGGCAAAATGAAATATTCAACGCCAATTAAACCTTGCAGACTTACTCCGAAAGTAGAACCATTGTCATAAGCAAGTGTGCGTGAACCCGGAACAGTATTATTAGCCGGTACAGGCCATACTGTACTGGTAGGGGTTTGGTCAGAACTTGTAAAAGCATTACCATAAGTATAGGTATTGCTGCTTCCTGATAAGAAGAACATAAATTCTGCACCATAATAACCTTGCAGACGTGTTTTGCCTTTTCTCTTTTCCATTCCTACTCCAAGTCCAATGAAGTGATTTGCTGTAGCCCAATGGTCAGTTACCATAGGATTAGGTGTTGCTGTTGAAGCATCATCATTAACTAGGTTATCTTGTCCTGTGCTGTTAATACCAATTCTTAGAATACCACGGTAAGCTGTTTGAGCATCCACGTAGTACTTACCAATAATGGTATTGTTACCGTTAAGGAATTGAGCTGTAGGAGCTACATTCGAACCGCCAGTGTAACCTGACATGAAATTTCCAAGGTAGTTAAGAAAAGGTGCAGCACTAAAGCTGATTGCCCAATCTCCTGCTTCAGGAAGGTATACTTCTCCTTTTTTGGAAACGATAGGCGCGCCCGTTGTAGTAACGGTAGTGGCAGAAGTTGTAGTTGTTGTAGTGGTGCCTTGCGCAAACACACTTAGTGTAGTAAGTGCTAAAGCCACTGTTAAAATGTTTCTTTTCATGTATTTGTGTTTTGGTTAATTGTCGGCAAAGATACTTACAAAGGTCCCTTACTATATATTATAAAACCCTAAGTATTACCAACTAAGCTATGTTAATAAGTACTGAATCCTAAGTGTTTTTGCTATCCCAGTCGGTTGACTTCAGCATAGGCACAAATGAGAAGTTTCCGAATTCTTCGGTGCTATATTTATTCTCGTCAATCTTCTTTATTCTTTTCATAACCTGTGTTTTGCCTTCTCCCTCTGGTATTACAAGCAAACCGGTTGGTTTTAATTGTTTTAACAGGTCTTCAGGTACATATGGAGCAGCAGCAGTAACTATTATCCTGTCGAAGGGAGCAAAAGCAGGCAGTCCTTTATATCCATCACCATAAAAACATTTTACGTTACAGCCCAGTTTTTCAAGCATTATTTTAGCCTTATCGCTGAGTTTTTTATGTCGTTCTATTGAAAATACCTTTGCTCCTAAAGCACTAAGTACGGCAGACTGGTACCCTGAACCTGTACCTATTTCCAAAACGCTGTCTCCTTTACGCACATTAAGCAATTCGGATTGATAAGCTACTGTAAACGGTTGTGAAATGGTTTGCCCTTCGCCGATCTGGAACGCATTATCCTGGTAGGCATATTTCAGGAAAGAACTATCCATAAACAAATGACGCGGTACTTTGTCTATAGCCTGCAAAACTGCAATGCTTTTTATACCTTTTTGTTTTAATTCCTGTATAAGGTTTTTTCTAAGGGCCTGATGTTTAAAAGTATCTTCCATAAGGCAAAATTATTAAATCTTTACACCCCTAAACTTTTTAATTTTGCAGCCCAAATCATATAATATATGCTTAAAATAGGCGTAATAGGAGCAGGCCATCTTGGCAAGATTCATATTAAACAGATAAAAGAGATACCAGCATACCAATTAGCAGGCTTTTTTGATAACGATCCTGAAGTTTGTCAGGCTGTTGCTGCTGAATTACAGGTAAAAGCCTTTTCTTCCATGGAAGAACTTATTAAAGAAGTAGATGTAGTTGATGTGGTGGTGCCTACTATTTATCATTTTGAATGTGCCAAGGCTGCAATTAAAAAATCAAAACATGTATTTATTGAAAAGCCTTTAGCCGGAACCCTTGCTGAGGCAAAAAGCTTGGTGGCCCTTGCCAATGAGGCGAATATTAAGGCCCAAGTTGGCCATGTTGAACGATTTAATCCCGCTTTTTTAGCTGTAAGGGATAAATGCGATCAGCCTATGTTCATTGAAGCCCATCGCCTGGCCCAATTTAATCCGAGAGGAACAGACGTTTCGGTAGTGCTCGACCTGATGATACATGATATTGACATTATACTCAGTGTGGTTAAGTCAGATGTAAAACGGATAAGCGCCAGTGGAGTAGCTATTGTAAGTGAAACACCCGATATTGCCAATGCCCGTATAGAATTTGATAATGGATGCGTAGCAAACCTCACTGCAAGCCGCATTTCATTGAAAAATATGCGGAAAATACGCATGTTCCAAAAGGATGCTTATATTTCTGTGGATATGCTTTCGCATAAAACTGAAGTGGTTAAAATAAAGGATGTTACAGGTATAGATGCCCCTATGGACCCTCTTTCTATGGTAATAGAGATAGGTAAGGATAAAAGGAAAAAGCAGATATACCTGGAACAGCCTAAAATTGAGGCAAATAATGCCATACGTATGGAATTATCTACCTTCGCCGAAGCTATACTTAATAACCAGCCAACAAGGGTAACTATTGAAGATGGGGCAAAGGCTCTTGAAGTAGCGTATAAAGTTATTGAGAAGATCAATTTTTTGCAGACCAGTTAGAAATTTTCTGCAAAGCATAATAAAATCAACACCAATACGTTAAAGGTTGTAATGGGGAAAAAATATTTTCTGTTTTATACTATTTTTCTGATTGGAGCAGGCGCTTCAATTTCTTCCTGTAGCCTCTTTAATCCACCGGAAATTATACCATGTTATGGCCATATTGATAGTATTCCCTTTATTATCACCAATTCTTCAGTTCAGGGTACCTCGGCAAATGGCATAAATAGTGCTTGGGTTTATGTCGATGACAATCCTGTTGGCGCTTTCCAGATACCATCTACTTTCCCTGTAATTGCAACCACAGGGCAACATAAAATTGAAATAGTGGCAGGAGTTGAGAATGCCGGTGAGGCAGGGAGCAGGTTGAAATATCCGTTTTATACGGCTTATGTTATGCCTGGGGTTAATCTTACACAAGGCAGCACTACTAAATTCAAACTTACAACTGAATATGCCAGTTGGGCGGATATTCCTTTATTGGAGACCTTCGATAATGAAATAACTCCTAAGTTTTATACCGTACCGGGTATAGAACCCAGTGATACCTCAATGTTCATTATAAAAAAGGCTAATAATCCGAATGTATACCAGGGTATATCATCGGGTGAAGTTTACCTCGATGGCGCTGTACATGTCAATTATTACGGTTTTAGCGATACTTTCGACTTAAATGCCAGTAATCCTGTATTTATGGAAATGAACTATAAATCGAATTGTGCCTTTACAGTGGGCATGTACAATGTTTATTTGCAAGGTAATCCAATACCGGTGGTTTATATTGACACCAGCACGATCTGGAAGAAAATGTATATTAACTTACAGCCAACCATAGGAAGCAGTACTTCGCAGTTTCATGAAGGATACCGGTTGTATTTTTATATGAATAGTTCAGGTACATCAGCACAACTATATCTCGATAATATAAAACTACTCAGGTATAAGTAATGAATAAGAGCCGCGAAATAGCTAAGTATGTAATAGCTGACTTTATTTTGTCGGCCGGCGCATGGGCGCTATTTTGGCTTTTCCGTAAAATTTATATTGAGTCCTTAAAATATGGAATCAGGGTGTCAATTCACCCGGATAATAAATTCTATTTATCATTAGTTATAATACCGCTTTTTTGGGTATTAATGTATGCATTATCGGGTTTGTATGCAAATGTGTACCGCAAGTCGAGGGTGGCAGAACTTAAGCAACTATTAACGGTTGATTTAATAGGAGTTGTAATTCTTTTCTTTACTATTATTTTAAATGATAGCATAATAGATTATCATTCTTACTACCTGTCAGTATCTACTTTGTTTTGTCTGCAGTTCTTAGCTACATCAATTGTACACTTGGTAATTACGACCCGGACAAACAACAGGATACATAATCGTACCATAGGTTTTAACACAGTGCTGGTTGGCAGCAATAAAAAAGCATTCCAATTGTTTGAGGAAATGAAAAAACAACGGAAATCTTCAGGCAATAAGTTTGTAGGTTTTGTACATGTTGATACCAGTAACGGTTTTTCTTCTGAATTAAGCACGCAACTCGAACATTTGGGCGAATTTGATTCCATACGTGATGTGATCATAAAAAAGGAAGCAGAGGAAGTGATAATAGCTATTGAGTCTTCTGAACATAAGTATATTGAATCAATAGTTAATACATTGGGCGATTGTGATGTGATTATTAAAGTGATTCCTGATATGTATGATATATTAACGGGTTCCGTTCGCCTTGTTTCTATATTAGATGCACCGCTTATTGTGGTATCGAGGGATATTTTACCGCCATGGCAACGTGTGTTCAAAAGATTCTTCGATATTGTAGTGTCACTTTTCTTTCTGTTCATTCTCTCTCCAGTTTATTTTACAATCGGGTTAATTATTAAGTTGAGTTCCAAGGGGGACATTATATATTGGCAGGAAAGAATTGGTTTGCATGGCAAGCCATTTACCATTTATAAGTTCAGAAGCATGTTTACAGATGCCGAAAAGAATGGGCCGGCCCTTTCAAGTACTACAGATAGTCGCATAACTCCGGCAGGTAAGTTTCTTCGTAAGTCCAGGCTGGATGAGCTGCCCCAGTTCTATAATGTGTTGATAGGTGATATGTCAATTGTAGGCCCAAGGCCGGAAAGGGAGTATTATATTAATAGAATACTTTTAAAAGCCCCTCACTACAGGCATTTGAATAAAGTTAAGCCGGGTATAACATCATGGGGGCAGGTAAAATACGGGTATGCTGAGAATGTAGACCAGATGATAGAACGGATGAAATACGACTTGCTTTATATAGAGAACATTTCCTTCCTTCTTGACGTTCGTATTCTTATCTATACTGTGCTTATTATGGTACAGGGAAGAGGAAAATAAACCTCTTTATAGATTCTTCCTGGAATCATATTTTATTGATCGGGCATGAGATAATAGTGTGTTTATTGGCTATATACCTTATTTTTGTTATTTAAATTTAAAATATGACCCAAATTAAGTTTGGTACAGATGGCTGGAGGGCGATAATCGCCGATGAATATACTGTTGAGAATGTTAGACGCGTAGCAGAAGCCACAGCAACGTGGTTATTGAAACAAAATAAGAAGGCAACAGTAGTAGTAGGATATGATTGCCGCTTTGGCGGGAAAATGTTTTCAGAAGCCGTAGCTAAAGTTCTTGCTCATAATGGTGTTAGAGTATTGCTTACTGATAATTTTGTTTCAACGCCTATGACATCATTGGGTGTATTGCATTATAAAGCCTCATTGGGTATAATTATTACAGCTAGTCATAATCCCGGTTCATATAATGGATTTAAACTAAAAGGCCCTTATGGCGGCCCTTTGCTTGAGAAAAATGTAAAGGAAATAGAGGCGTTGATACAAGATAAAAGTAAGGTGAATCTTAATAGTATTGAACTTCAAACACTGATCGGGAAAAAGCAGGTTCAATATATAGACCTTGAAACGCTTTATTGCAAGCATGTAGAAAAGAATTTCGACCTGAAACTTATTAAGAAATCAGGCTTAAGACTTGGTTATGATTCTATGTATGGAGCGGGCCAGAATGTTATTCGCAGGCTTTTCCCTGATGCTACATTATTGCATTGTGTTAATAATCCTTCCTTCGGAGGCACACCGCCTGAGCCGATTGAGCGCAACCTGGTTGAATTCGAGTCTTTGATAAAAAAATCAAAAGCAATCGATTTCGGACTTGCAACTGACGGTGATGCAGACAGGATAGGTTTATACAGTGGTAAAGGAGAATTCATTGATTCACATACAATCATACTGCTTCTTATAAATTACATGGTTACGTATAAAAAAATGAAAGGTAAAGTATGTGTAGCCTTCTCAGTTACTGAGAAAATAAAGAAAATGTGCGAACACTACAATCTGCCATTGGAGGTAGTTAAGATTGGCTTTAAGTATATATGCGGTGTAATGATAAGTGAAGATGTGCTTATTGGAGCGGAAGAATCGGGCGGAATGGCTATAAAGGGGCATGTGCCGGAGCGGGATGGTATTTGGATAGGCCTTACGCTCCTGGAATATATGGCAAGAACGGGTAAGAGCCTTGAAGAACTTATAAAAGAGGTTATCAAAATAACGGGTAAGTTTGCATACAAGCGTATTGATATGCACTTAACCGAAGAAAAGAAACAAGCGATACTTAAAAATTGCAAACAGAATAAATACAGTTCGTTTGGTAAATTCAATGTGAAAAGGATTGAAGACCTTGATGGATTTAAGTTCTTCTTTAATAATGACGAATGGATGATGATACGTGCCTCCGGAACTGAGCCTGTTTTAAGGCTTTATTCAGAAGCTGCATCCGATGCAAATGCTGAAGCAATACTTGCTTCAACTACTAAAACCTTGGCGTAAGCTATTACAGGAGGATAAAATACATGGCAGAAACGAATTTTGTTGATTACGTAAAAATATGTTGCAAGTCAGGACATGGAGGAGCAGGCTCTGTACATTTCCACCGCGATAAAACGGTAGCTAAAGGCGGACCGGATGGTGGTGATGGAGGCAGGGGAGGCCATATAATTCTTCGTGGCAACAAACAATTGTGGACTTTATTGCACCTTAAATACCGTAAGCATATAACAGCTGAAGACGGTGACCCCGGCTCTTACCAGTTAATGACAGGCTCTAACGGAGGCGATGTGATACTGGATGTGCCAATAGGTACAACAGTAAAAGATGAAGAGACCGGTGAATATGAGTTTGAGATAACCTTCGAAGGAGAGGAACGTGTATTATTACCTGGCGGCCGAGGTGGCATGGGGAATAATCACTTTAAATCATCTACACAACAAAACCCACGTTTTGCCCAACCCGGCGAGCCCGGCCAGTTAAAATGGAAGATACTTGAACTTAAAATATTAGCTGATGTAGGATTGGTAGGATTCCCGAATGCAGGCAAATCAACATTGTTATCGGTTGTTTCTGCCGCAAAACCTGAAATTGCAGACTACCCTTTTACCACACTTGTTCCTAACCTGGGTATTGTAAAGTCATTCGACGACTTCTCATTTGTAATGGCCGATATACCCGGTATAATTGAAGGAGCCCATGAGGGAAGAGGACTCGGATTGCGTTTCTTGAGACACATAGAGCGGAATTCCGTGCTTCTATTTATAGTTGCATGCGATTCTCCCGATATTATAAAGGAGTACAAAACATTACTTTCTGAACTCGAAAAATATAATCCTTCTTTGCTTGATAAAAGACGGATACTGGGTATATCTAAAACAGATATGGCTGATAAAGAATTGCAGGAGGAACTGATGAAAGAGATAAAGAAAGAAGGTAAAATATTGGAAAAGATGCCGCTGGTATTCTTCTCTTCTATAACCCGCCAGGGAGTTCCTGAACTTATCGACACTATCTGGAAAAACCTGAATATGTAAAATGGAAAAAGTCCTGGCAGATATCTGACAGGACTTTAAATATCTAAAAGATCGATGAATTACTTAGCGAGCTTATTCGCTTTTTTCATCAACTTCGACTTCAGGTTAGCCGCTTTGTTCTTGTGGAACACATTCTTCTTAGCAAGTTTGTCGATAGAAGCAATAACCTTAGGAAGGTCCTTGGTTACTTCTGCTTTCTTGTCTTTGCTCCTTACATCTTTAATAAGGGTACGAACGGTTTTCGCTTGGTAGCGATTACGTTGTCTTTTTGCTTCGTTAGAACGGATACGCTTGATCGATGATTTGTGATTTGCCATGATTGGTATTTATAATTATAATTTTTATTTAACACGTTCGCAATAGTCACCTGTACGGGTGTCTACTCTTATTTTATCGCCCTGATTAACAAATAGTGGAACATATACCTCAGCGCCGGTTTCCACCTTAGCAGGTTTGGTTGCACTGTTTGCTGTATCTCCTTTTACGCCTGGTTCGGTATAGGTAACTTCAAGCTCAACAAACACCGGTGGTTCTGCAGAAATAGGGGTGTCGCCTTCAAAAGCAACCTTTACTTCCATGCCTTCTTTCATGAATTGTGAACCTTTACCAAATAATATTGCCGGAACATGAACCTGTTCGTAGGTTTCATTATCCATGCAAACAATAAAATCACCTTCCTGGTATATATACTGAAGTTGTTTAAATTCTACACGGACAGTTTCTACTGCTTCACCTGACCTGAAACGGTTCTCAACGAGCTTACCGCTTTTCAGGTTCCTCATTTTAGCCTGGTAAAATGCCCTTAGGTTACCTGGTGTACGGTGCTGGTATTCAATAATTGCGCACAATTCACCATTGTACCGGATTATTGTTCCTACGCCTATGTCGCCTGTTGTTGCCATTAAACTAATTTTTTAAGGGGTGCAAATGTAGTAATTTATTTGAGATAAACAAGGCTATTTATTGTTAAAAACAAGCCTTAGCCTTATGTAAGGATTTAATTCGAACTGGTAGTCTCGGTTGTCCAGGTAGATTCAGTTATTGGTTGCTCGCCCTTAAAGTAATAGGTCTGTCCCCAACTCCATACTTTACGCGTATAAACCCAACCGTGTGGCCCTTTAATAACAATTCTCCGGGTTACTTCACAACCAGGTTCATCAATATGTTCTTCCGTTGTTCCTTGCGGATATTTCAGGGCTAATGAATCTTTTGCTTCAGGATCATTGGTGGCTTTGACTACAGTATCTGTTTTATGAACCTGTGTGGTAGTTTGACCACTTTGTTGTTGGTTAGCTAGGATCTGCTGTATCTGGGCTATGCGTTGTTTAGGCAGGCTTTCGGTCGGTTTTATAGCAGAGGCCTGTTGGTAAGCGGTTAAAGCGGGCTTGTAATTTTTCGTTAAGTAATATTGGTTTGCTTTCGCAAGGGTTGAATTATACTTATCGTCTGTTCCTTTCTGTAATGCGGCAATAGAATCCGCCGCGTGCTTCTTTTTTGCATCAGCTAAAGCTGCAATTGCTGCTTTCTGGGCCGCCGCTAATGAATCAACAGTACGTTTCTTTTGAGCTGCATTTGCGGCAATCATTTTCTGTGAATTCGCAATGGAATCCGCCGCGCGCTTCTTTTTTACATCAGCTAAAGCCACTTCGTTTGCATTTTGGACTGCTGCCAATGAGTCCGCTGTTTTTTTTCTTTGTGCAGCCATGGCAGTGTTTACTTTTTGCACTGTTACTAATGAATCAGCAGTTTTTTTTCTTTGAACTGCATTTGCTGCTGCAAGTTTTTGTGCGTTCGCAAGAGAATCGGCAGCACGTTTCTTTTTTGCATCGGCTAAAGCGGCAGCATTTTTCTGTGCCGCTGCTAAAGAGTCCGCTGTTTTCTTTTTCTGTGCTGCATTAGCTGAAGCTAATCTTTGTGCATTCGCAAGAGAATCGGCTGCACGTTTCTTCTTTGTATCAGCTAAAGCGGCAGCATTTTTCTGTGCCGCTGCTAAAGAGTCAGCCGTTTTCTTTTTCTGTGCTGCCAGAACTGCTGCTAATTTCTGAGCATTAGCAATAGAATCTGTGGTACGTTTCTTTTGTGCTTCGGCTAAAGTTGCGGCATTTTTCTGCGCTGTTGCTAAAGAGTCAGCTGTTTTCTTTTTCTGTGCTGCTATTGCAGCTGCCAGTTTTTGTGCAGTGGCAATAGAATCAGCTGTGCGTTTCTTTTGTGCATCAGCCAAAGCTGCTGCATTTTTCTGGACTGCTGCTAAAGAATCAGCAGTTTTCTTTTTCTGTGCTACCATTGCCGCGGCCAGTTTTTGTGCGGTTGCAATAGAATCTGCAGCACGTTTCTTTTTTGCATCAGCCAAAGCTGCTGCATTTTTCTGTGCTGCTGCTAAAGAGTCAGCTGTTTTCTTTTTTTGTGCTGCTAGCGCTGCTGCCAGTTTCTGTGCATTCGAGATAGAATCAGCGGTACGTTTCTTCTGTGCAGCCAATGCCGCAGCAGTTGCATCTTTCGCCTTCTGCACATTAGTCAGTGAATCAGCCGTTTTTTTCTTCTGTGCCGCTAATGTTGCAGCTTGTGCACTCGAGCTGGCATCTTTTATAGCTTTATCTATAGCTGCTATCTGATCTTTAGGATATTGTTCTCCAGGTTTTACGGTTGATGCTGTCTCGTAATCTGATTTAGCATTTGTATAGTCTTTCGCCGTAAATTCAGCATCTGCTTTCTTTATTGCTTTTTGATACTGTGCCTCCAGTTCTTTTGCTTTCGCTTCAGCATCTTTACGTGCCTTTTCAATTTGATCTAGAAGACTTTGAATGGATTTATGGTAAGCCTCATCGGAGTTAAAATCTCCAACCTTATCATACGTTGGGTCATATAATATCTTTCCAATAGGTTGCTGAAGGACCTTATCAATATCAGTTCCGGGCACCTCAGGGAAAATATCTATGTCGATCGGGAAATCGGAGAACGGGTTCTTCGCCCTGTCTGCAGGTACATTTTGGGTGTTAAACTCAATTCGTTTTGTAATGAAACCGGGCTTTGTATAGGCTATTACATAGTCCACCCCCAATTCCAGGTTCAATTCATATTTGCCATCAACATTAAGAGTCTTTAATAAACTTCCATTAGCGTAAACAGTAACAATAGCTCCCTGCAATTTTTTATCATTTTCAGTAACCTTGCCATATACACGGATAGAAGATTGCTGCGCCGAAACCCTTGCAGGCAACAACATAGCAAAGCATGCTACCACCAATAGGGTAAACAAGCTGGAAACCTTCATTTTATGTATAAATTCTCCTCTCAACAAAATTCAACGTATTTTTACCGCAAAAAACACAATACTAGTAACTTACAAAAGTATGAATTATAGTTATTGGGAGCATGATTCTTATTTTAATTCTGTTGACCTGGCAATTATAGGGGGCGGAATAGTGGGGTTAAATGCCGCAATTGCTGCAAAAAAAGGCAGGCCGGCATTAAAAGTTGTAGTTATTGAAAAAGGCGTGGTTTTAATGGGTGCAAGCCTTCGTAACGCAGGGTTTGCATGCTTTGGCTCGCCATCGGAATTAATAGATGATCTGAAGACACGGTCAGCCGAACAGGTTTTTAAACTGGTGGAAAAACGGTGGAAGGGCTTACTTGCCCTAAGAAATCTTATTGGCGATAAAGCTATGGAATATGAAGGGTTAGGGGGGTATGAGCTATTTGACACGGAGGATTCATTCAAGGAAAGTGTTGAAGCAATTGGTGGTTTTAATAAAGAAATAAGCGCCATTACAGGTGAAAAGGAAACATATCATGTAACGGATGAAAAAATAAGCCAGTTTGGGTTTAAGGGCTTTTCCCACATGATAGAGAATCGGTGTGAAGGACAATTGAATACTGGAAAAATGATCCGTACACTTATAAGCAAAGCGGCAGAAGTAGGTGTTATACTTATGAATGGCTTAGAGGTAAATAATTTTAAGGAAGAACAGGATGGAGTAATTATTAATACCTCATGGCAGAACTTTAAGGCAAAGCATATTCTGTTTACTACTAATGCTTACACTTCTCAATTATTGAAAGAAGTGGACGTTAAACCTGCCAGGGCACAGGTATTGATAACCGCCCCTATTGAGGGATTAAAAATGAAAGGTGCATTCCACTATGATAAAGGTTATTATTATTTCCGTAATGTAGGGCAAAGGGTTTTGTTTGGCGGAGGCAGGAATCTTGATTTTGATGGGGAAACTACCACTGAACTAGAAACTACTGAAAAGATACAGTCAGCTTTGGAGAAAATGCTTGCGGAGAAAATAATACCAGGTAAGGAATATAAAATAGAGCATAGGTGGAGTGGCATTATGGGACTTGGCAACGGGGATAAATCCCCCATCGTGAAAACGATATCTCCAAGAGTTCATTGCGCCGTAAGGCTTGGCGGAATGGGTGTGGCTATTGGCACACTTGTAGGCCAGGAAGCAGCAACTATGGTGCTTCAGCAATTATAAATACAAACCATATTTTATAAAATATAAAAGCCCCGTATTTCTACGAGGCTTTTACAGTGCATTTATTTATACTGCTTTATTGAATAGCAGCTTTAAAATCTGGATCATCTTTAAACTTGATGAACTCGCAATCAGTAGAAGCTTGTGCTTTTAAAGAAGCATCTTTATTGATAGCTGCTTTCAATTGATTAACAACATCGTTCTTGTCTCCGCCACGTGCTGCAATAACGGCTCTTAAGTAAGAAGCCATTGCGCTTTGGTCGTTAGATCCATCGAGAGCAGATTTTGCACCTGCAGCGTCGTTGTTCAATATCTTAGCAAGAGCAGCATTGAATGTATTGTTACTACCTACGCTACTAGCAGCATCTGCGTAATTGCCCATTTGTATGTCAACTATGCCCATGTTATAGTTAGCTTCAGGAGTTCCTGATTTTTTGAAATCATCCATTGCGGTTTTGCGATCGCCTTTCCAACGTGCTACAACACCCATATTGTTCCATACACCAGTATTGGTAGGAGCAAGGGTAGAAGCTTTCTGGAATTCATTCGCTGCATCAGAAAGTTTATTTTGTTGCATTTCAATGTAACCAACATTGTTAGCACATCTCCAGTCATTAGGATTTTGCTTTTCAGCAGCCATATAAATGCTTAACTTCTGATTTAAATCTGTTGTAAGAGTAGCTGAGTAAAGCAATTCTTCAACTGATAAGCTATCAGGATGTGAAGTTGATAATTGAGTTAACTGAGCGTCTGTACGGCTCATCTTTTCTCCGTTAAGTTGAATAATAGCCCTTCTTAATTTAGGAAGGATATGATCTGCTAATTCAGTATATGTCTTAGACATATTCTTGATCTCTTTCATTCTCTGGTCGTGATCGGTGTACATTGAAAGTACGCGGATGATCAGGTCTTTATCTTTTATATCAGAATTCTGAACGGCTGTTTTGAAACCATCCCAGTCCATACCGGTTGTTCCGGTTTTGTAGAATGCATCATCAGAACCGAACTTGGTATCCATTTTTCTTTTTTCCATTTCGCTGAACATTTCTTTCATTGCCTTGATAGCACTCTTAGCGCGATCTTCAGCTAAATGCTGGTTCATGTCAGTTTCTCCATCAGGAGATGCATAAGCGGAAACGTTGATACCATCAAACTTCCAACCTGACTGAACACCTTTTTCAACGAATTCCTTGAAGTTTTTCATTTCAGGGCTGTTCATTTCTGCAGGGCGTACAGTAGCCTGGCTTATTACGTAATAGATATGTGTAGTATCCATTTCCGGTATCATCTTCTGGAAATTATCCTTTGCTATAACCAGCTTATCGTCGTTCTGAACTAATAAAGCTGTAGCAATGGTTCCGTCTGCTAGTTTAACAGCAGGGAAATCCTTTTTATTATTGGTAATATTAGCCTTAACATCTAATTCATCCATTCTCATGTCCGGTGTGTAAGCAACCTTATCGCTATAGCTAAGGCTTCCACCTTCTTTATAGTTGATTTTGGTGCCTGAAGCGGTAGCGCTTTCTCCAACAAGGGTAACTGTTTTAAGAGCTTGTTCTTTTCCACCTGCCATTTTCAAGGTAGGGGTAACAGTGATAACTGCTTTCTTGTTGAAATATTCAGCGGGATATTTTGCTGAAATATTTACAGTAACGCTGTCGCCATTGTCCTGTAAAGGATTAGGGGTAACAGAATAGCTGATCTTACTGGCGTCCTTTATCATTTTAGAGAGGCCATTACAACCTGCAACGCCTATACCTGCAATGCACAGAGCAGATAAGACCTGGAATTGTTGTTTTCTCATGGATTAATGTTTGGAGATTATTGTTATAAACTGCGTGCAATATTAATTAAATTTTATTTATGTAAAGGATAAATAAGGAATGATACTATAAAAAGATATTAATATTCTGATTAACAGGTATTTATCATTTAAAATCGGAATGGGGTAGTAATGACAATAAATAACTTTTCTATATAGAGAATGCGTATTTTTAGCCTCCCATAGTACCGGAATATGAAGATACTTAATGCTGAACAAATACGAGCCGCAGATGCCTACACCATTGGAAAAGAACCTATAACTTCTATAGGTTTAATGGAACGGGCTGCGTTGGCATGTGTGCACTGGATAACCATCCACTTTAGCAAAGAGATGGATTTTGCTGTAGTATGTGGAATGGGTAATAATGGCGGAGATGGATTAGCGATTTGCAGACTACTATATAATAAGGGATATAATGCTGAGGCATTTATAATTCCACATTTTTCAAAAGCATCCGACGATTTTTCGGTTAACCGGAAAAAACTGGAGGCTTTACCGGGAATAAAAGTTAAAGAAATAGAAAATGCTGACGATATAACCGCTAACAGAAAAAGGCCTGTAGTTATTATAGATGCCATATTAGGTACCGGCATATCAAAACCGGTTGGAGGAAAACTGGCAGATATTATACAAGGTATAAATCAACTGCATTGCCCCGTTATATCGATTGATATTCCTTCAGGCTTAATGGTGGAAGATAATTCCAAGGCGGATAGAAAGAGCATTATTAATGCCAATGCTACCCTCACATTTGAATCGCCAAAGCTATCATTTATGTTTGCTGAAAATGCCCAACACGTGGGTGATTTTTATATTCTTCATATTGGTATTGACAGGGAATTTATTGAAGAACAAAAATCGAACGATCATTTTGTTACCAAGGAAATGATAGCCTCTTTACTTAAGACAAGGGCAAAATATTCTCATAAGGGTATATTTGGTCATGCACTTATAATAGCAGGCAGTTATGGAAAAATGGGTGCTGCTGTACTTTCTGCCAAATCGTGTTTGCGTTCGGGTGTTGGTTTGTTAACCATGCATATTCCCCAATGTGGATATGATATTATGCAGACCGCCGTTCCGGAAGCCATGGCGATGGTAGACGAAGAAGAAAAAGAATTTTCGGGTGTAAAAGACCTTTCTAAATTCAATGTAATTGGAGTAGGCCCTGGTATTGGTACCGGTAAACTTACCCAACAGGGATTGAAACTTTTGATACAATCTAAAGTACCGATGATACTTGATGCGGATGCATTGAATATACTTTCGGAAAATAAAACATGGTTGGCGTTTTTGCCACAGGGCTGCATATTTACTCCACACCCGGGAGAATTTGCAAAGCTTGCAGGTAAAACAACTACAGGTTACGATGCCTATACATTGCAACGCGCATTTGCAGTAAAGCATAATGTGTATGTGGTATTGAAAGGAGCTCATACATCTATTGCTACACCAAATGGAGAAGTTTATTTTAACTCGACGGGTAACCCGGGTATGGCCACAGGTGGTACGGGTGATACCTTAACCGGAATTATTACCGGCCTTACTGCACAAGGGTACTCACCATTACATGCAGCATTATTAGGCGTATATATACACGGACTCGCAGGCGATATTGCTTCTGATGAATTAAGTGAGAATTCTATTATTGCAGAAGACATTACCAATTACCTGGGTAAAGCGTTCGTGGAATTGAAAAAATAAAAAATAATGGCATTGAGCATAAAAGCAAGCAAGATAGGCAGTGAAGATTTCAAATTGTTTATTGAGAAAAATAAACAGTTTCTTAATGAACAAGAAAAATTTGTAGATGAACTTACAGATTCATGGATTACAAAGTATAAGGCTACTTCAAGATCTTCAAATAAATTGATCCAGAAACAAAAGGAATTAATTGATTTGGCGAAATTTGCTTTCTGTTATGATAGAGAAATAAAAATTCAGAATGCACTTTGCGAAAGCCCTGATTTTGCTATTTCACTTAGAGATGAATTGATTGGAATAGAGTTAACTGATATGGTTATAATTGATAGTGAGAAACAGAAAGAAGGAATTCTTAATAAATTATTTACTCAGGTAACAAAAGAACTAAAGGCTTTTGGTGATAAGTATAATGGTCTTTATGCCTTTGATTTTATTACAGAAATAAATTTGAATAGAGAGGGCATATCCATTATTAAATCTGAAATAATTAATATAGTTCAAGGGAATATTTCAAGTAGTAATATCGTGACATACTTTCATAAACTAGCGCACAATGATGCTTATATCTACCAAGCTCAAGCATCAATGATTGGGCCTCTTTACAGAAACCAAATTGAAAACCTAATTAAGAAGAAGGAAGGTAAAATAGTTAACTATATCACGAAAGGATTTCAAAAAAACTGGCTTCTTATAGTAGCCGGGGGAGTAACACCTTCTGAAAATTATTCTGATATCGAGAAAGTAGCTCTGGATGAACCATACGTAACCGATTTCAATAAGATTTTCTTTATGAATTTTTTTAAATCGGAATTTTTTGAGTTAAAAACCATGAGGCAACTTATTCAAAAAAATAATTTATAATAGTCCCAATCCCTGTCTAATAATAACAGGCTCTTGGTCGGTGCAGTCAACTACAGTTGATTCTTCGTTATTGCCAAAGCCACCATCAATAACAACATCTACCTTATTCTGGTAATGTGCCAATATTTCATCCGGGTCGGTAGGAAATTTGGTTATTTCATCATCGTCGTGCAATGAAGTAGATACAATAGGGCAACCTAGTTTCTCTACCAGGCAAAGTGTTATGGGGTTGTTAGGGATACGGATACCAACCGTTTTTCTGCGACTGTTCATTAACTTAGGGATGTTACTGTTAGCCTCCAATATAAATGTGAAAGGGCCGGGTAAGCTACGCTTCATCAGTTTGTAAACTGTAGTGCTCATAGGCCTTGTGTAATCGGTTATGTGGCTGAAGTCGTGCACAATAAGTGAGAACACTGCTTTATCCACACGAATACCTTTTATTTTAGCCATGCGTTCTAATGCATGAGGCTGCATAATGCTGCATCCCATAGCATATATGGTATCGGTGGGATAAATTACAACACCACCATCCTTCATAATATCGGCTATCTGAGTCAGTTCATGCTCATCAACATTATCACGTGATATGGGAATAAATAGCGTAGTCACTGGTATTCTTAATTCTCAATTTTTAATTCTTAATTAATATGTGCCATTCCACTTACGTAAGAACCATTCTGCGCTTACTAATATAAGCAAAGCAAAGAAAACCCATTTCAAATCAATTAAAGGAGAGTAAGCAATGTGTGAATAAATAACAGGTTTTATATCATCGCGGCTTTCCAATAATTTTGGCAATTCTTCTATCTGGTCCGGAAAGATCATTTTACCGGAATGCTCATTTGCTAGTTGATAGAGTAGGTGATGATCAGCAACCGTATGCGTAGCTTCTAACTGCACACGTGTTAAATTGAATTCACCTTTTTTTGTATAAAGCTGTTCCCCAACTTTCACGCTTGCTATATAGCTATACATACCTGCCTGCAATTGACCTGCATTTAAATGATAGGCGTTTGAAGTACGATTGAAAGTGAAAGAGAATTTCTTACCTGCTGAATTTGTTATTATAATATTTACCTCAGGGTCATTTATCAATTGATAGCTTGGGTTGTAAAGCTCTGCATCCATTTCAACTGGTTCATCTTCTTTAAAACTATTTGGAGAATGAATGCGGAAGAAACTTTTATCATCTTTCACAGCAAGGTATTGAACTGTTTTTGTAATAAGCTCATCAAAGAACTGATGGTTCTTATGATCAAGGTAGTCCTGCAACTTCCATCTGAAAATACCTTCGCCCGCAATTATACCCAACTTGGAATTACCTGATGCATTGAAAGCTATTAGCGGATAGCTTGTTGTTACAGTCTGTATTTTCTGGAAAAGCAATGTGTTCAATGAAGGGCTTATCTGGTAACTGCTTGCAAATGGAGAAGATAGTGCAGGAAGTTGCCCGATATAATTTTTGAAATCATCACTAAGCGTGAATAATGAAAAGTTTGTGGCTACAGCTGCTTCTGCATCACTAGCGCGGTTGCTGAATGCGGTAAGTTTCAACCCGGTGTTAAGCTGGCTGAAAGCAATGTAATTTGTTTCCTGACCTAAAATATAGAGTACAGGAATGTTAAGTTGGTTAATGCTTTGCAGTATTTGGGTTAAGCTATTAGCTGAGGATGGTAACTGATTTAAAATAACCAAACAGTATTTATTTAAGGCACCCTGGAATTTATCAGGTAAATATGTTTCAGCTTCAAAACCATCGGTGCTGTTAATACTTTCTACTATAGCAGCCACGTCAGGGTGTGGGTTTGATAACACCAGAATATGTTCCTTTTGATCGAGTACACGCACATAAACATCTTCCCTGTTATTGGTAATGTTCTCCTCACCTTCAACCGGATCGAGTGTAATAACATAGTGTTTTAACCCTGCTGTTTTTGCAGTTAATTGCACCGGAACACTTAAATGAAAACTTGCTGAATTAAAATTAATAGGTTTGACAAAAAGCTTTTCTTCAGAACCATCTTTTAGTTCACTCACGGTAAGTACCGATGATTTCCCTTCCAGTTTCTCTGCATCTAAAATCACCTGAAAAGGGAATGTATTGCCAAGGTATGCTGTGGGATTATGATCTACTTTTGTTACTATGGCATCACGCTTAACAGTAGTATCGCCCAATGCAACCGTATAAATATTGCTTTTTAATGAACGTGCTGCATATAAAGGATCAAATCCCTTATTGTAAATACCATCGGTCGCCAATATTACAGCACCTAGATTTTTTCCGTAATACCTTTTGGTAACTGCATCGAATAACGATGATATATCCGTTTCTTTTTCATTATAGGCATAATTCATGCTATCGGCTACCTGGGTGCCAAACGACATAACCCGCACATCGTACTTTGCAGATAGTTTATTAATAACCTTATCCCAAATAGCCGGATACGTATGCTTATAATAAGAAGAATCCTTTCCTGTTACAACAGATTCGGAGTTGTCTTGCGCAATTATTACAATTGGTTTTTCTACCGTATTTTTTGCACTGCGTATTAAAGGAGAAAGGAACAGGAAAACAATGAACGTAACGAGCAAAAAACGCAATGTGGTCATTGCCCACTTAAGTGCAGGATACAATTCTTCGGTGCGTTTATCTTTATAATAAAATGCAAATGCATAAGCAGCCCCGGCCAGTGGACAGAGTATCAGGAGCCATGCAGAATATGCTATGCTAAATGACACGTTATTTAGTTATCAGCTTATGTAAGCATTCCGCCACAAACCTGTATAACCTGTCCGGTTATATAGGTCGACCATTCAGAAGCGAGGAATACAACTGCATTTGCAACATCATCTGCAGTGCCACCTCTTTTTAATGGAATAGATTCTCTCCATTGTGCAACCACTTTCTCATCCAATGCCCCAGTCATTTCTGTTTCAATGAATCCAGGTGCAACTGCATTGCAACGTATGTTTCTTGATCCTAATTCAAGCGCAATTGATTTGGTGAAACCAATTATTCCTGCTTTAGAAGCAGCATAGTTAGATTGTCCTGCATTACCGCGCAGGCCAACTACTGATGTAATATTTATAATTGAACCCTTGCGTTCTTTCAGCATTGGGCGTTGAATAGCCTTAGTTAAATTAAATACCGATTTTAAATTGGCTTTTATTACCGCGTCAAACTGCTCCTCGGACATGCGCATTAACAAGCCATCTTTGGTTATTCCTGCGTTGTTCACTAAGGTATCTACTCTTCCGAAATCTGCCAATACATCGGTTACCAATTGTTCTGCAGCCTTATAATCAGCTGCATCTGAGTGATACGCCTTGGCCTTTACTCCTTTTGCCTGTATTTCAGCTTCAAGTTCCTTTGCTTTTGACTCAGATGAAAGATATGTAAATGCAACATTAGCACCTTGTTCTGCAACTTTCAGGGCAATGCCTCTTCCAATGCCTCGTGAGGCACCGGTAACAATAATGGTTTGATTTTCTAATAATTTCATAATCGGAATAAAGATTTATTAACTATTAAAATATTTACCTACATTTGGCTATCAAAAATAGCATAAAAAGAAGTCTTCCGATGAAAAAAACTTTTACCCTCTTAGTGTGTGTTATTTTTTTCTTTTCTGCAAAAGCGCAGAGCTTTGAAATAGGTGGCCGCTACCTTGCAGAAAGTAACTGGTTTTTCAATAGCAATGTTACCAATGGCCCGAATTCTGCACTTAATATAGGTGAGAACTATGCTGCGGTATATTCTTATTCGTATGGTGTGCACCTGGCGTACAATATAACTGATCATGTTAGCCTTGAATCAAATATACTATGGGCTACACTGGCTCAATCTTATAATGGTAACTTCGGAACCAATGGGTTTTTGCCTGATGGCGAACTATACGTGGATGGCGAAACGTACACGGCAACTACCACTATACATACAATGCAAATTCCTGTTATGTTTCGTTTTCTTTCAGGTAATGGTGCATATTTCGGATTAGGCCCTGAAATAGACTTGGTTTCCAATGCAAATTATTCAGCAAGCTATAAAGGAGGAGGCCCTATGCAATCGGAAAGTGGAGATGTTTCAAGTGCTTTTGCTAAGAATTATTTTTGTGCAGTACTGTCCTTTGGTAATAACATCAGGTTATCACGTTCTTTGTTCTTCAATATTAATCTCCGCTTTTCATACGACATTACCGACATGAAGGGTGTTGATGCATTGGGCCAAGATCTCAGTAATAGTGCACTTTATTCTGGAGCTAATCCTTTCTATGCTAAGAATGAGCCAACAAATGCAGTATCGGCTTCATTTGGTGTTGGTTTAATTTACCGTATCGGTCACGATTTCTAAAAGAAAAATTTTATGCGTTTCACACAAATTCCTTATAAGCGCCCTAACCTGGGCGAACTGACAGTTGATATACGTTCACGTATACACCAGTTTAATATCGGAGACATGGCACAGCAGGTTGCTATGATAAATGAAATAAATGCATTGCGGAATCATTTTGAAACCACGTATTCATTCGCAAGTATTCGTTATACACAAGATACTGCGAATGTTCAATACCAGGAGGAACAAGATTTCTTTGACTCGAACGAGCCTTCGTATACAGGCCTTGTAACAGAGTTTTATAAAGCGCTCACGGAATCAAAATATAAAGCCGAACTGCAAAAGAAATTTGGTAAGCAGCTTTTCAGCATTGCAGAAATGAAACTGAAAACATTTTCACCTGAAGTAGAAGCTGATCTTGTACTGGAAAATCAATTGGGAAGCGAATACACCAAACTTATTGCTTCCGCGCATATCCAGTTCGATGGAAAAGAGTTGAGTTTATCAGAACTCTCTCCTTACCTTACTTCATCTGACAGGGATGTGAGAAAGAACTCAAACATTGCGAAATATAAATTCTTCACTGAAAAGTCTGATGACCTTGATCGCATATATGATGAGTTGGTAAAGCAACGTACCAAGATTGCACGTAAGCTCGGTTTCAACACATTTACAGAACTTGCATACATGCGCCTTATGCGTGCAGACTATAATGCAAGTATGGTGAAGTATTATCGTGAACAGATTCGCCAATATGTTGTTCCACTTGTAACCGAGCTAAAGAAAAAACAGGCTAAGCGCCTTGGGTTAGATAGTTTGAAATATTATGATGAATCCCTTTTGTTTAAAGGTGGTAATGCCAAGCCTAAAGGAGAAGAGAAATGGATATTGGATAAGGCAAAGCAAATGTATAATGAGCTTTCACCACGCACTTCAGAATTCTTTTCCTATATGCTCGACAATGAATTGATGGACCTTGTATCGCGTAAAAATAAAGCTGCAGGAGGGTATTGCACATTTTTGAATGATTATAAAAGCCCGTTCATATTTGCAAACTTCAATGGTACTATGCACGATGTAACTGTGCTTACACATGAGGTGGGTCATGCATTCCAGGGATATTCTAGTCGAGAGTATAACATACCGGAATATTTCTTTCCTACTTATGAAGCCTGCGAAATCCATTCCATGAGTATGGAGTTTCTTACCTGGCCATGGATGAAATTATTCTTTGAAGAAAGCACAGATAAATTCCTGTTCGAACATTTATGTGGAGCTTTACAGTTCTTGCCTTATGGCGTTACGGTAGATGAGTTCCAGCACTGGGTATATGATAATCCGGATGCTTCACCTGCAGAAAGAAAAGCAGCTTGGAGCACTATTGAAAAAAAATATTTGCCACACCGAAATTACGAGGATAATGATTTTTTAAAGGCCGGCGGTTTCTGGCAACAGCAAGGGCACATTTACCAAAGCCCTTTCTATTATATCGATTATACATTGGCACAGGTATGCGCTTTGCAATTCTGGAAACGTTCGAACGAAGACAGGAAAACAGCACTGGAGGATTACCAGATACTATGCAATGCAGGAGGTAGCCAATCATTTTTAGAATTGGTTAAACTGGCGAAACTCAAATCTCCATTTGAAGAAGGATGTTTAGATAAAATAACTTCTGAAGCCAACAAGTGGCTTACTTCAATTGATGATACTAAATTCAATTAAATAGCTTCTGCTACTATAAAAGTACTCCCGCCAACAAAGACAAGATCATCCTTGCCTGCTTTAGCTTGTGCGGTTTGTAACGCTTCCTTTACTGTAGAAAAGCACTCACCTCTTAATTCGTATTTGGCAGCAATGTTTGCTAATTCCTTTTCAGGCAAAGCGCGTGGAATATTTGCCTTGCAGAAATAATAGGTTGCATTTTTTGGTAAAAGCTTCAATACAGAATCAGGTTCTTTATCATTTACCATACCGAAAACAAAATGTAAATGCTTGTAAGGTGTTATTGCCAACTGATTCAACACTTCTTTTATTCCAGCAATGTTATGGCCGGTATCGGCAATAGTTAAAGGATTTTGTGAGATTGTTTGCCACCTGCCCAACAAACCTGTTTGTGAAATTACCTTAGCAATCCCATTCCTTATGTTTTCTGTGCTTATCTTATAACCGGAATTATTCAGTACATCAACAGTAGTCAGTAGCGTGCAAATATTTTTTTGTTGGTACAACCCGTTCAATTCAGATTTTAGTTTTTCTAAATAAGGTTGATTGTTTTTTAAAACGTCTACACTCAAATAGAGTTTGTTGTTTTCCTGAATATGCTGAGGGTTCATCGCTTTATAAATTGAATCAGCAAAACAGATAGCAGAATTATTTTCTTTTGCTTTTTGTTCAAATATTTCCTTTGTCTCTTCTTGTGTTTCGCCAACTACTACAGGGATATTTTTCTTTATGATACCGGCTTTTTCAGTAGCTATTAATGGCAGCGTATTACCAAGCAAAGTCATGTGATCGAAACTGATATTGGTTATTACAGATACGACGGGTGAAATTATATTAGTAGAATCTAACCTGCCACCGAGGCCAGTTTCAATAACTGCTATTTCGCATTTCTGTTTCGCAAAATACCAAAAAGTCATTGCCACACTTAATTCGAAAAATGAACAATCTATTTGTTCGGTCAATACTTTATACTCATTCACAAAATCTATTACATCTTGTTCAGGCATTGGTATACCAGCGACCTTAATTCGTTCCCGGAAATCTTTCAGATGAGGTGATGTATGTAAGCCCACGTTTTTATAACCTGCACTTTGCAACACAGATGCAATGTAATGCGATGTGGAACCTTTTCCGTTTGTTCCTGCAACATGAATAGCAGGAAATTGCTTTTGTGGATTTCCTAATGCATCACAGAGTTTAATAATATTATCTAAACTGCCTTTATAAGCTGCGGGGCCAATGCGCTGAAAAATGGGTAAACGTGCATACAGGTAGTCTAAAACTTCGCTGTATGTATTCATATCCAATTATAATATTAACGGAAAATGCCTGTAAATTTTTCTCCGGCTGTATTTATCCATCCTCTGAACATGGATGAAGTATTGAACGGAGCAGAAATATTTCCCTGGTTGTCTATTGAAACAAGTCCGCCTTCTCCACCTGCCAGAGCTACCTTCTTGATCGCTTCTGCTGTTGCCTGATCTAATGTCATGCCTTTATATTCCATAAGTGCAGAAATATCGTAAGCCACAACATTGCGTATAAAATACTCGCCCTCACCAGTGCAGGAAACTGCGCAGGTTTTATTATTAGCATATGTTCCTGCGCCTATAATTGGAGAATCGCCAATGCGTCCGATTTTTTTATTGTTTACACCGCCGGTTGATGTGGCAGCAGCAATATTTCCCTCGCTATCTAGTGCTACTGCACCAACTGTTCCAAACTTCTTCGTGTTGTCGGGTATTCCCTCACCTGACCAGGAATAATCAATATCATTATTTTTTGTCGCAACCCACTGTTTATGCCTGTCCTCATCATAAAAGTAAGAAGGATCAACTATTTCAAGGCCACACTCTTTCGCGAATTTTTCTGCACCTGCACTGGCGAGCAATACATGTTTGGTTTTTTCCATCACAGCGCGTGCGCACGATATTGGGTTGCGTATGGTATGTACCTCTGCTATTGCACCTGCCTTTAAATTCTTTCCATTCATTATAGCCGCATCCATTTCATTTACTCCGTCGTTATTGAATACAGATCCTTTACCTGCATTAAATAAAGGGCTGTCTTCCAATACTCTTACTGCCGCTTCTACTGCATCGACAGCCGAACCGTCTTTACCAAGTATGCTGTAACCGGCCTGTAATGCTTCCGTAATTTTTTCGTGGTATGCTTTTTCTTTTTCAGGTGAAACTGATCCTGTCATCAGGCTGCCTGCACCGCCATGTATAGCTATTGCGTAATTTCCCATGTGTATAGCTTAAAAGAATAATATAAAGCCAGCCAAAAGTAGGAAATTTTATCGCAGCAGATTTGTATTTTCGTGGTGTGAAAAAAATATTTCTTTTCTTTCCATACATAGTTTACAGGCTAAAGGCAAGAAACCTTCATGGCACGCATTCTGCCTTTGTTTATGAGTTTTACCGAAAGGTAATTCAGGGAGATAAACAATTTTATGATTTTGCTCCTATTGAGCATCTACGTGCCCGCTTGTTACATTCTGATGAAGTTATTGAAGTAATTGATTTCGGGGCAGGGGAGAAACGAAGTATTAAAAGAAAGGTAAGAGATATCGCAGCAAGATCATCGATACCAGCAAAGCAGGGACGAATGCTTTTTCGGTTGGTTAATTTCGTTCAGCCACATACAATGGTCGAGATTGGTACATCGTTAGGTATAAGTACTTTATACCAGGCTAAAGCTCGCCCTGAGGCTAAAATGATAACGATGGAAGGCAGCCCCAAAACAACTGAGATCGCTACTGATAATTTTCGATTGCTGAAAGCGAATAATATAAAACAGATAACAGGAAATTTTGATGAAACGATCAAAGAAGTGATTGGGAACATATCTTCAGTTGATTATGTGTTTTTTGATGGCAACCATCGCAAAGAACCCACATTAAACTATTTCAAACAGTTCTTGCCTTTAGCTTCTGATACTTGTGTGTTTGTGTTCGATGATATCCGCTGGTCTTCCGATATGTATGAGGCTTGGAAAGAAATAATTAAGGAACCGACTGCAACTGTTACGATCGATCTTTTCTCCTACGGCCTTGTGTTTTTCAGAAAAGGACAAGTTAAGCAGCATTTTACGCTGAAATTTTAATTTCTTTATTTTGCCTATTTGGGCGTTCTCCTTAGGGTCGGGCTTTACCTTTCAGGTCCTCGCTCTGCTACGGCTTTCCACAGCAACGGTGAAGCCCTCATGAGTTCCAATGAAAATATACATGATACGAATAATCCCTAACGCAATGCTACGTGTTATTTTATGTCTATGGTTTTGGAAATAGACAAAAGGTGGGCACGGGTTAGCTGCAAATGATGCGAGTATAGTGAAGACAGGCAAGCAGGGAGCAAGAGCCGCCCAAATGAAAAGTACTTAAAGTATTGATATTGGGTAGAACAGATTTGGAAGCAAAGAGGCTATTTTTGGTATATTCGCATTTAATTAGAGGCAATGGAAAATATAATTGAGCTTAGAGACATTAGTAAGGTCTACAAAATGGGTACAGAGACCATTAATGCTCTCCGTTCCGTTAACCTAACCATTAAAAAGAACGAATATGTTGCGCTTATGGGGCCATCGGGTTCCGGTAAGTCAACGTTAATGAATATGCTCGGTTGCCTCGATTCTCCGACAAGCGGAAAGTATATCCTCAATAATATTGAAGTAGATAAAATGCTGGATAACGATCTGGCTGAGGTGCGTAATAAGCAAATTGGATTTGTATTCCAGACCTTTAACCTATTGCCACGTTCAACTGCATTAGAGAATGTTACACTGCCAATGGTCTACGCAGGTATCAATAAACAAACGCGCAAAACGCGTGCCGAAGAGGTATTGAACCAGGTTGGTTTAAAAGGCCGTATGATGCATAAGCCCAATGAATTATCCGGTGGACAACGCCAACGTGTGGCTGTCGCAAGAGCATTGGTAAATAATCCTGCCATTATACTTGCTGATGAACCTACCGGTAACCTTGATTCCAAGACATCTGTTGAAATTATGGGCCTGTTTGAGGATATTCATAAAAAGGGGAACACCATTATACTGGTAACCCACGAAGAAGACATTGCACGCTATGCACACCGCATTGTTCGCCTGAAGGATGGTTCTATTGAATCAGACGAGGTGAATGCAAACCCTATCCTGGCAAACGCCATCGTATAAGTTTCTATTCCCTTAGAAATGTATGGGCTTAATATTTGAATGGGTAAGTTGAGCATTCAGTGGAACGAGTGACTTCTTTATATCCATCCATTTTATCCACATTAATGTATATGCAAAGTGCGTCAATTTTACTGATTCCGCATCTTGTGAGGTAGGTGTAACATCGGCCAGTTGAATGCCATCAAATAATACTTTTAATTTTTGATCGATAGAACCCATTCTCAGTTTATTACATTTTACAGAAATCGATTTCAATGTATCGCAAAGTGAACCTGTAGTTTTCGCAACCAACTCTTTTAATTGGGCTTGTACTGAAGTAAGCTGTTTCAAAGCGACTATTGTATTCGACCTGTCAACATAACAAATAGAAGAAAGATCATATTGATTTCTCAATCCTTCAGGAGATGTTTTTACTCTTGGATCCAACTTAACTACTAAAAACTGGGTGAATAATTTCCCATTTACATTGAGTTTTATCAAATAAGTACCCGGCATAACCCAAGGGGCTGTTGGGATGGGCGTTGTTTCACCAACAACAGCAGAAATAGGATACTCGGCCGGAACATTTAATGGTTCATAACGCATATCCCATAAAAAGCGGAAAGCCCCCGAATCGGCTGAAAGTATTTGTTGTGGCCTTACCCAATAAAGTGGAATATTTACATTAGGTATTTTGTACATACTGTCCTTACTACTGAAATGGCGTATTACTTTTCCGGTAGAATCAGAAATATCAAGTGTAAATAAACTACTTGTTTTAGTTGCAATATAATAATCAATTATAGCCCCATCAGGCGGATTCTTTCCTGCAGGTTCATCGCCGGGCAATGGTGTGTCCGGATACATATTCCATCTTATACGATAAGCAGGTTCCGGTTTATAAAGTATTGTCTTCTCCTTTGCAATATCTTCTGTAATTTGCCGGAGTGGTGTAATATCATCCAGTATCCAGAATGAACGGCCATGCGTAGCAACACACAGATCATTGTCTTTTATAATTAGATCACGTATAGATGATGCAGGCATATTCATACGTAATGATTGCCAATGTGCACCATTATCAAATGAAACAAATACATTGATTTCAGAACCGGCAAATAATAATCCTTTTCTTAGTGGATCTTCCTTTACCACATTAATTGGCGCATTGGGCAATCCATTTACTATTTCCTGCCATGATTTACCACCATCAATTGTTTTATAAATATGTGGTTTAAGATCATCAAGCTTAGAACAGTTTACTGCTGCATAAGCACAATTTACATCAGTGTGGCTCGCATCCATCAAAGCTATTTTACTCCATGACGTGAGGCCTGCGGGAGTTACATTGGTCCAGGTAGCTCCACCATCGTGAGTAACCTGTATTAAGCCATCATCGGTTCCTGCCCAAAGCGTATTGCTATCAATAGGGGAGGGAGCAAGTGTATATATCACTCCACGACCAGGCATGTTTCTTAATGAATCTGTAGCATATATGCCGACATTTTGCGGCAGGTCATATTTGTTTCTTGTAAGATCAGGACTTATTGTTTGCCATGAGTTTCCTCCGTCTCTGGTTTTAAAAACCACATTTCCTGCAAAGTATAATGTTTTGTTATCAATAGGAGAAAAAACAATTGGAGCAGTTCTGAGAAAACGATATTTTTCAGAGTGAGTAGGATCGGGTGAAATATCTTGCACTTGTCCTGTACGCTTATCATACTTGGATATTTTTCCTCCGTAAATAATATTCGGATCGAGTGGGTCAGCAACAACATATCCATATTCTTCTGCAGAAACCGGGTGCCAATCTCGCATAGTTATCTGTCCATCATTTCCCCGAGATGCGATTCCTACTGAACCACTTTCCTGTTGCCCGCTGTATAAGTTATAAGGGAAAGCATTATCTGCGCTTACATGATATAATTGTGCAGTCGGTTGATTATACCATGAACTCCATGTTTCTCCTCCGTTTAACGTAACTGCTGCTCCCTGGTCTCCTGCCAAAAGCATAATATTACTGTTATTTGGATTTATCCATAGCCGATGGTAATCATCTCCTCCGGGAGCACCTTTAAATCCGGCCCATGTTTTTCCTCCGTCGGTCGATTTCCATACAACCACATTTACATCGTAAACTATATCTGCATTCTTAGGGTCAACTTTTATTTCGGCAAAATCATCTCCTCTGTCCCATAAACGATAATCATCGCTGAGTTTTTTCCATGAGTTTCCACCATCATCACTACGATATAAGCCGCTACCTGTTTTTGAATCTACAGTAGCGTATAAGCGATCGTGATTACTTGGTGCAATACAAAAACCAATTCTTCCCAAGCCACTATCTGCAGTGGGTAATCCACCAGATAGTTTTTTCCATGTACTTCCTCCATCTTCCGATTTATATAATCCGCTTTTAGGACCGGATAAATAGCCATTCTCCCATGGAGCATTCCTTGCCATAAACAAATCAGAGTACACAATTTTGGCATTAACGGGATCAATTGTTACCTGGATAGCTCCCGTGTTTTCATCAATAAATAAAACTTTTTCCCAACTCTTTCCGCCATCAATTGTGCGGAATACTCCCCGTTCTGCATTTGGCCCGTAAGGATGGCCAAGGACTGCAACAAAAACTTTATTCTCATCTTTCGGATCAATAGTGAGACCACCTATTTGCTGGCCGTCATTTAGCCCAAGATTTTTCCATGTTTTTCCACCATCAACCGATTTATATATACCATCTCCTACAGATAGGTCAGGGCGTTGAATGCCTTCACCACTACCCGCATAAATAACATTCGGGTTTGATGGTGCTACAGAAACATCACCAATTGAACCAGTAGATTGGTCATCAAATATAGGTTGCCATGTTCTGCCGGCATCGTTTGTTTTCCAAACCCCACCATCATTTACTCCAATGTAAAAAACATTTGGTTGGTCAGCAATACCGCAAGCGCCTACCGTACGTCCGCCACGATAAGGGCCAATCATTCTCCATTTCATGCAATTGAACAGAGAAGCGTTATAGGTTTGGGCGATACTATCAGTAATCAGTAAACTAAATACTAGGGTTATGCAATAGTAGAAGCGTGAAACTCTCATAAATAGATGTTTGCAAATAATAACCCCAAAAATAGCAAGTTTAAATTGAGTGCTTACTATTCTGGTGAATTTCTATCGGCAAAAGATGATTTATCTATCGAGCTTTAATCCTGTAATATCAACTTTCCGGTGCTTACCAATTTATCGTTGCAGATGAATTTATAAAAGTACATTCCGGGTGCAAGATTTCCTCTTTCAACAGTTACCGTATTTTCATTTGAAATATTTTCACGGGTAAATATTTTCTGGCCTGTGATATTATATATTTCCAGGGATACTTTATTAACCATTAACCCTACAGGAATATTGAATGATGTTGATTGTAAAAAAGGATTAGGATATGGTTTTATTTCATAACTGTTTTGTACGATTCCCGGAATGCCGGTTACCATATTTCCGAGCTTATCTGTTTTAATAAGTAGTTCATCATAGTCGCCAAAACCAGTATCTATTTTGTTGCTACTGCCTACAATAATATATCCGCTATCTGCACACTGTTTTATTGATCCATTTACCTGATCAAATTTATTGCCATAAGTCTGCATCCATTGTTGGTTACCGGCAGAATCAATTTTTACAACATATACATCAGCCCTGCCTGCGCCATAACTCTTCGTTTGTCCACTCATAATATAACCACCATCGAAGGTCGATTCAATATGATTAAATCTATCTTGCTGAGGTCCGCCATATGTTTTTGCCCATATTACATTGCCTAAAGCATCAGTTTTTATTACATAGCCATCATCACCTGCGCCAAAACTGTGGGTGTAACCGGCAATGATATATCCACCTTCAGGAGTTAATTGCATACTATAGGCTACGTCATCACTATCGCCACCAAATTTTTTCATCCACTGTAAGTTTCCTTTCTTATCAGTCTTGCCTAATATCATATCCATATTCTTATACGCACGCCCTGCACTATAGCCAGTAAAAGCAAAACCACTATCTGATGTTTGAGCAACACCATATCCCATAGAGGAAACGGCAGTTCCATAATATTTTGTCCATAAAGTATCTCCTACAGCATCTGTTTTTACCATATACACCCATCCCGTCGAATCAGATTCAGTACCATGATAACCAATTAAAACGTATCCATTATCATTAGTGAAATTGAAAGAACTGGTGACTTCACTCAGAGGAGTTCCGTAGGTATTCATCCAGATCAATTTCCCGGTTGTATCAATTTTGAAAAACCAACCATCACAATCACCATGCCCAAAACTTTCAGTATGTCCTGAAATTGCATATCCTTCAGGCACACAGCGAACTGTATAGCCATAATCATCAAGAGCTCCACCTAATTCTTCGGTCCACAAAGTATCCCCGTTAGCATCCACACGGATAATATATGCGTCCTCTTCCCCATGCCCATAGCTACTGGTGCGTCCAGTGGTTATATATCCTCCATCGTTTAACGGGCATACGCTTTGTCCAAGCTCCCATTTGCTTCCACCATAGGTTTTTTGAAATGTAGGCGTTTGAGCATGAATACTTAACGCGGGCAAAACAACTAGTAATAGAAAAATATACTTTTTCATAGTGGTTAAATTTGATAAGGCTAACGGGGAAATTTCAGTTTTAGTATAAATTCATTCTAACTACTTTAAATAAAAGCATATGGAATGAATTTAACTATGTTTGAAATTGTATAACAATCAATTACCACTACCACTGTCTCCGCTATCTGTAGAGAACTTTCTCAGGAAAATGGTTTTCTTATTGGAAGTAGAAACGTTAAAAGTATACTTGCCCTTATCAGTTTTGGTTTCACGTTTGTCAGGCTTAAGTGATGAAATAGCAGTGAGGAAGTCATTATTTGATGACATTACCTGCATAAAGCCATTCACATAATTGAAGTAATACCAATGTTGCGGATCAAGTTCTATGTATATGTTTATTTCATCAGCACCACGTTTCTTCTTGAATTCTACTTTACCATCACACAATTTGTTGATCATAGTTTTTCCAACACTTCCTATTCCAATCTTGCCTTCAGAAACATAGGAACGCGTTTGATTGTTCCAATGCATATCCAATTGGCTGAAGAATAATGATGATTCCAATTCCTTTGGTATTTTTTTTGCCGTTCCGTAAAGTGTCAACTGGGTAACAAGTTTGTCTGCCTGGTCTTTACCCATCATCTGCCGAAGGTTCTTTTGCACATCTCCTTTCGATACATCAATTGGTTTTAAGCTTCCCATATTTGTGAAATCGGTAGCCATTTTATCCAATGCTCCATCATCGAAAAAGAAGTTCAGAAGCACCATTGCTTTAGCTTCGATAGAATCGCGCACTAAATAATCAGTCATCGTTCCTACAGTCTGCATTGCAACAGGTCCGTAATCAGGGCCAAGGTTCATTTGCCCTTCGGCAGATAATACACAACGGCGTGTATCCAGGCTTACGTAGTTGCCAGGTAACGATTGTTCTATTAGTTTTTCTGCACTACCTATGCGATATTGTTGGGAAGTTTTATCAAATGCAAGATATCCGCTATCAATAGTTACTACAACATCTTTCTTACCGTTGATTATAGGCGAAAGAAAAGCGCCATACATGTGTATGGAATCAGTTGCTGCTAATACCGGTGAAGCAGCCAGCGGTATATTGGTTTCGTTTACAGGATGGCTTACAATTGGTATCTGCACATTATTAGGGTCAATCTGAGAAGAGAATCTTACCCATGCAATCTTCAATTCATTACACTCATGCATAATGCGGGCTTCACCATCAAAATAAAGGAAAGGAGCAGTTGCCTTCAATGTTACATTACCCTTATAATTAAAATTAGGGCTTAAGCTAAAATGCGATGAATCTGTAATGCTTGTGTTAGCTACTGTTTGATGAGTTGTGTCTACGTGGATGTTATTAAAATAAATTGGTTTTTTATTTTTTATTTCATCTATATAATCGTAATAGCCAGATCCACTGTAGCTTTTTCGCGAGGTGATGCTTAGGTCCGCGTTATATATATGGTGATATTTAGTAACGGTATTCGCTATGATCTCTGCACGGATCAAAGGCTCCATTACTGCGTTTTTATGTATAAGTATTTTCCCACTGTCCGGTGTTATACGGGCATCTGCCACATCAATGAAAGGCACTTTATGAGCACTGATAAGGAAATCTTTAAGGCTGTAACGTGCAGACGGAGCAATGAACTGTAGCGAATCCTGTTTCGGATCAACCGATATGAATTTAGCACCGGAAAATTGTAATTCCTTACCTTGGGTTTCTACTTTTTGAGTTTTGTCGGAACTTAATTCTATAGCATCCTGGTTCATATACCATTTGAATTCATCCATAAACGCAATGTATTCATTCACAGGGAACTTAACTACTGAACCACCACCGTTAGACTTGAATTCACCCATTTGTTTTTCAAAATCTACATCAGCTTTCATATTGTTTGTAGAGAAAGCAATGCCTGAATTATCAGCTGCCTCCAGGCTAAAGTCAGCGGTATCGGCCGTAAACTTGTGCTGGTAGAATTTCATGAGCTTAGATGTAAGGCTGGCTTTTAAGAAATCAATTTCTCCGTTACCTGAAAGCAAATCAGGTGTCAGGTCTAACTTACCATGAAATATACTTTGGTTGGTATAGCAAATGAAAGGATATTTTACATCGTTTATATACATGTGATCTAGTTTCGGCATCCAATGTTCATAGACAGTATCGGCAGTCATAGGTGGGAATTCCGGCTGTGTTTTTTGCTCATTTATCACAAATTTATTTGCAATAGCATTCATTGAATCGGGGTAGAACCTGAAATCATTTGAACTAGAAACGGATGTTACATAATCGATTGTTCCATCACCTTTTAGTCCCTCGTTACTCAGTTTCAGCTTACTGAACAATTTACCTTTCCCTCCATATAATGCAAGTCCATCCGTAGGAGTTTCATGCACAAAGCCAAGCGAATAGTCAGGCTGAAGTTTAAGTGTTTCCCGCATTTCAGGAACGATGTCTGCAGAAGCAAATGTTCCTGCAAAATGCAAACCGGCGTTTGTGAACCTGTTCAAACTATCAATAATAAAAGGATCGAGTTTAAAATAAAAATTATCCTTCTTATATACTCCGCCCTGAACGGTCTTCTTATTATAAAATACAAACGAGTTTGTATCACTGGTTAAAATAGGATATTGGTGATATGGCTTTAACCCTGATTTATTGAAAGGTTGATCGAGCGCTATCTCTCCGCTTACGTGCTCTATAACGCTCTTTACAGGTACAAGTGTACGTTGGCCCTGAGAGTTTACGGTATAAGACTCTGCCTGTATTCTCACGGAGTCGGTCATGTTCATTTTTATTTTGAATTCATCGTATTTAAACTCAAAATGTTTTCCGTAAAAGTCAAAACGGCCGGCATGCACATTACCACCGAATGTAGAGTTCCTGTTCTTATGCAGTATTACTTGCTGGTCTTTAGGATATATATATACGTTTTCTGAATCACTTACTATTATAACCTTAACACCGCTTATAGTAATGTCGTCAGTTAAAAGATCCATTACTCCGTTATCAACACTTCTTCCGGGGTTTTCAGAGTGATAGTCGATAACGTCATAGTCTGTTTTCTTTGCCTTATCACTTATAAACCTGTTCAACCTATCCTGTACATGTACCATGTCAGATGGTATATCATACATAAGTAAGCCTACAGTAGCTAATTTCATTATCACCGGCCTCATATCGTCAGATGTTGCATGCATATAACTGGCAATATCGCTCACCAGGAAATCATGCCCCTGAGCGGCCTTGGAGTATTGGGCTATCATCATAATAGTGTTCGTTCCATTCGAATTGAATTTATCGAACAATTCAGGCCGGAAAAAATCCTGTGATTCAAAATCGGCAACGCTTTGTGATGCGCCTGCCAACATGCGGAATTCCATTTTAGGTTGATCAATATTCCATGAGAGTTCTTCAAAGAACATATTTATTTTATGGTAAGAATCGAAATAAGGAGTTTGAGAAAGTCCCTGGTCAGAGCGTATCAGGGATAAATGCTTCTTAGCAATATTATAAACTACTTGCACATCCGGATGGTAAATAGAATCAGTATCGTTAACATGTATTACAACACTGGCATCATCGGCAATAATCTGGTCCTTTGTTATACCATACTCAACGGATGAAGTAATAAGAAAGGGCTTGTTATTGTATTTAAATATAAGCTGGGCAGGTTCCTGAGGTGTACCTGAACCAACAAACCTTCTTCCTTTCATTGAAAAACCACCATTATAGGATACATCGCTGGTAAGATTTGGAATGGTAAACCGTTTACCATAAGATACGAACCTTGGATAAGTTTCTTTTCCAGAAGCCTCTGAAACGTTTCGTTCAATTACCTTTCCCAAAAGCGATTTATCGAAATACGTTTTATTCCAGAATATTACTGAGTCGGCAATGAAGCCACCTTGTTTACAGGTGATATTATAATTACTTAATTCTCCGTAAACCGAATTTGCATCGAGCCCGGTACGAACCCAATCTACCTTTCCGCCTTTACCAATCCATACCCCTTTTAATGGGAAGAATATACCTCCTGTGCTATAAACTACAACAGTGTCATTACGTTCATTAGTACATTTCAAATTTAATTTGGCAAATATTACTTCAGGGACACTATCACTATTGAATGTGAAATTTTTATTGTTTGCGCCCCAGGAAATTGTCGGGGACTTGAACATAGTAACATTATCAAACAAACTTTCGCTCATACTGAGGAAAGTGTTGAGATTGTTATAGGGGCGCTGCTTGAGCAATTTTTCAAGTGCTGCGGTCCATTGATCAAATTGAGATTGTGATAAGCCTGCATTCACAAAATTATATACTGCGGAAATAAAAGTTTGGTAAGATGGATATACCGGAATTTTGCGGGTCAACATTTCATTTGAAATTCTGTAAACCGCTTGTTTATAATAGGAAGTGAATGCAGGTGTTTTCCATTCAATAATAAATTTTTTGAGGAAATCTTTTACGTCGGTATGAGTAGAAGTACCAGTTTCCATATAAGAGCCCATTTCATCAATAAATTGCACCGAATCGGACGAGAATATTTTTATTTTATTGTCCTGCGCATGTGCAAAATGGAAACAACTTGACAGGACTATAAAGAGGAAAAGCTTTTTTAGTATTCTCATTGAGGAAAGGCATGAATTATTTCTACAAATTCTTTGGCTTTTAACGCGGCGCCTCCGATAAGGCCACCGTCAACATCAGGGCAGGCAAAAAGTTCAGCGGCATTTTTTTCGTTACAGCTACCGCCATATAATACAGATATACCTTCGGCTAATATTCTTCCGTATTTTTTTTCTATTAAAGAACGTATAAAGTGATGCATTTCCTGTGCCTGTGCTGAACTTGCCGTAAGTCCTGTGCCAATTGCCCAAACAGGTTCGTATGCAATAACTATTTTCCTGAAATCATCGGGCGATAAATGGAGGACACTATCATTAAGTTGTGTTTCAACTACCTCAAAATACTGATTCGCCTGGCGCTTTTCAGCCGATTCACCTACACAAAAAATCGGAGTTATATTATGTTTAAGCGCTATTTCTGTTTTCTTTTTAAGTTCTTCGTGAGTCTCTTTGAAATAACTTCTTCTTTCTGAATGGCCTATAATAACATAACTACCTCCAACCGACTGTATCATGGCCGCTGAGATTTCTCCCGTATATGCCCCAGATTCTTCGTAAGCGCAGTTTTGGGCGCCTATGAACATATTCTTTAATCCTTTTGTGGTTTCATAAAAATCGTGAAGATACAGGCTGGGAGGAATAACGACCTTAACTATGGTTTCTGCCTTTTTGCTTTTCGACAAAAGATCTTTCACTTCATATAGTAATGGTATAGCCTCGGAATAGGTTTTATTCATTTTCCAGTTTCCTGCCACAATCTTTTTTCTCATACTTATTCTTTTTATTTAAGCCTGATACGCGGATCTAATAGGGCATATATGATATCTACTACCATATTTATTATTACAAATAGCATTGATGTAACAAGTACGACACCCATCACTACAGGCAGATCGTATCTTTCCAGCGATTCTATCACTTCCTTGCCAATACCATCCCATCCAAAAATATATTCAACAAATACTGCTCCTGCAATAAGGCTGGCAAACCAACCTGATATTGCTGTTACCACAGGGTTAAGCGCATTTTTAAGCGCGTGTTTGGTTATTATTTTACGAAGCTTTAATCCTTTTGCAAATGCTGTGCGTATATAATCGTGTGAAAGCACTTCTAGCATAGACGCACGGGTTAATTGTACAATAATAGCAAGTGGCCTTATGCCCAAGGTTAACGCAGGTAATATCAAATTCTTCAGGTCGAGATATTGGCCACTACCGTCATCCGATATAGTATAAAGATTTCCGACAGTATTCAAACCGGTGTATTTACTAAGCACATGTCCGAACAGCCATGCAAATATTAAACCTACAAAAAATGAAGGTCCCGCAAGTCCCAATACTGACAAAACAACCGATACCTTATCGAAAATAGAATCTTTTAATAAAGCAGCAATTATGCCAAGAAAAATACCGAATATAGATGCAAATACTATTGCTGTTACAGCTAATACTGCTGTATTAGGCAAGGTGGCTGCAATTATTTCAGATACCTTTCTTCTGCTTTGATAGGAACGCCTGAGGTAAGGATATTTAAGTATCAAAACCTTATTTTTCGAGACCCGGAATAACGTTGTATAGTGATTGTATTTAGCGGTATCCAGGTAGATCGAACTACTCTTGTACTTGTCGTTGTATATCGAAACAGGCGAAAGGTCATCGAAGTACATTAAAAACTGGGTGCTTAGTGGTTTATCAAGACCGAGATCTTTATCAATTATAGCAACTGCCTGTGCATCGGCATGCTGGCCAAGCATTAAGCGTGCAGGATCACCTGGTAAAGCATTAAATAATAAAAACACCAGAACCAATACTCCGAAAAGTACAAGGCAGCCGTAGAATATCCGCTTAACTATAAAGTTTATCACTATTTATGAAAGTATTGCGCGTTCAGAGTTTTGTAATCAGGTATTGAATGATAATGCCACATGGTAATAACTATTCCGTCTTTTATCATCATAATACCAGGGTTAGAGCGTATCATGGTCTCTAACTGGGTAAGATCTGTATTATAGAATGGATATTGCGGGTGATTCTTTTGTTTGAAGATATCTATGGCATCCTCATCAGACGCTGTCAGGCATAGAACTTTAATGCCATGCTTCATACAATCATTAACCAATGAGTTCAGTCTTTTCTCGGTTTCCTCACTTTGGTTAGCGTCATTTATAGGAGAAGAGATAATGAACAAACTATAATCAAGATTGCTTAATAAGCTGTCAGTACAATTAACTGTACCATCTAATGTCATTATATTAAAGTCGTGAATCTTCGGCTCAACCCCTTTCTTAACAATATCTGTGCGGCTGCTTACATAATCCCAATCGTTCTGGTAATTCTCAGGAAACTTGTCAAACTCCTTGATCTCTCCGCTCTTTTTATTCTTTAATGTGTAGTAGTATTTAAGCACATCTGGTATTCCACCTTTCATATCTTTCTTAATATCAGTCCCCACTTTATACGGGCGGAAATCGATTACCGGTAGATAACTATAGCAATACCATGTAAACCATATTGAGGCAGCAAGGAATAAAACAATAACTATATTTTCAAATGGTGTTGAAAGTGATGCTGTGTAATGTTTATGGCCTATTGCAATTATAGCGATCAACACCAGTAATACCACATTTTTATAGAACGATTGCCATGGGGTCATTGGTATAGCATCTCCGAAGCAACCACACTCAAGCACCTTGTTGTAGTGTGCAGTATAGAAAGTAAGGAAGGCAAAGAACAGGGTCATTAAGAAAAGCAGCCATAAGGTCAGTTTTTTTCTGGCCCCAATGATTACCATTATGCCCAAAAGCATTTCAATGATAGGTATTACACATGCCAAAGGAAATGACAATGGTATTGCCCATTTCCATGCCGGGCCAAAAGCCTCAAAGTATTCCGTAAGTTTATATGAAAACCCCAGCGGGTCGTCGGCTTTTACAAAACCCGAGAAAATGAATAATACGCCAACGAGGAATTTACATATCTGTACCAGCTTTCTCATACTCTATACTGATTCTGTAAGGCGGATTAATGCAAAAATAGCATAATTCATAACGTCGTAATAATTGGCATCTATACCTTCCGATATAAGCGTTTTACCCTTGTGGTCCTCTATCTGTTTTATTCTCAATAACTTCATTAATATCAGATCAGTAAGCGATGACACCCGCATCTCTCTCCATGCTTCGCCATAATCATGGTTCTTATCCTGCATAAGTTGGCGGGCATTCTTTGAATAACGGTCAAATAAGGATTCTATTTCCTGGGCAGGCATTTCAATAGGCGCATCGCTATTCAGTGAGAGTTGTATCAGAGCTATAACAGCGTAGTTATAAATTCCAATAAAGTCTCCGGTAATATCCTCGTCTACCTTGTGGGTGCCTTTTTCTTCAATACTGCGTATACGTTGAGCCTTTATAAATATCTGGTCGGTGATGGATGAAACCCTGAGTATGCGCCATGCTGTCCCATAGTCATACATTTTTTTTGTGAAAATATTCCTGCACGATGCAACTGCTACATCAAATTGCGAGAGAGTTTTTTGCATAAACTGACGAAAAAGCGTTTAAACTCCAAAGATAACATTCGTTTTCGATAAATTTATATACAAAATGCGGTAAATAATTTATCATTACAGGTAAGCATATTTGACCTATTTTTGAGTACATTTATCGAACAATATTTTTATCATGGCAAAGAAGACGGAACTCAATATTACAGTGGAACTGGATGAAAACAACTTACCGGTAAGTATGAATTGGTCATCGAGCGATAATGATCAGAAAGGTATATGCAAAGCCATATTTTTATCGCTTTGGGATGAGAAAGAGAAGAACTCAATGCACCTGCATTTATGGACCAAGGAAATGATGCTGGATGAAATGAAACAATTTATGCATCAAACCCTGCTTGCAGAAAGTGATACCATTAAACGCGCGATTGGCGATGAAAAGCTGGCAGCTTCATTGTACGACTTTGCCCACGACTTTGCTTTAAAGGCAGGGATTTTGAAGAATGTGGAGAAGTAACAGTGTTACTTATTTGGGTTTAACAAAGTACTTGAGCGTAAAAGTAGTTTCGTATGTACGAGGCTTAGTATTCTTAATTTCGGATTTGTTTACTGCCAACACACCAATATCTATACTTCTTTCTCCAATTTTGCTAGGTGTTTCGCATAACTCGGCTTCTGTTCCCTTGTTTAGTAAGTGAAATACAGTATCAGTATGATCCCTTGCATAAATATTATAATTGAATCCTGATTCAGGAAAATTCAGAATAATTTTAGCATTGTATGTATTTCCAAGATTGATTGTATCCAAATCAGCATCTATGGTAACAAAGGGCGAAGAATGAGCAATTATATTTACCGGTCTATTGTGCATTTTTGTAAAATTACTCCAATCAAAATATAGGTAATTATGCATTCTATCATCTTGCCAATTGGCTATTTTTTTTACTTTACCACTGTCTTCAAAATCAACAGCAGTACCTTCTAGTTTGTTATGTCTTACATATCTCGATGCAATTAATTCACCATCTTCATTAAAAAAACAGGCAGATCCATTATAAGCAGAATCCTTAATACTTTTCAGGGCTTTAAGCTTTCCATCAGGGAAAAACTCAATTACTTTCCCTTGCATTCTCAAGCTATCACGAAGAGTTAATGTATGATGTTCATTATCCGAATTAGTACAGGAAATTATTAGAATACTAAAAAGATAGGTTAGTATATATAAGCAGTGTTTCATTTTACTCACCTGTTAAACACCAACCTCATTCCCTTTACTGACTCATCAAACTTTCCGTTATTGTAAACCAAATTACCGTTTACAATAGTGTGAGTCACTTTTGAATGAAACGTTTCACCATCCATAGGTGCCCAATTGCATTTATAAAGGATGTTCGATTTATCTACTGTCCAAGGGCTATTTAGGTCAACAATAGTAAGATCAGCAAAATAATCTTCACGTATATAGCCCCTGTTCTCTATATGAAAACAAATAGCAGGAGCATGGCACATTTTTTGCACTATGGTCTCTAAGGATATTTTATCGGCATGATGAAATTCCAACATGGCAACTAATGAATGCTGTACCATTGGCGCACCGGAAGGGCAACAGAAATATTCCTGTTCTTTTTCGTGAGGTGTATGTGGTGCGTGGTCAGTTGCTATCGTATCAATGTGGTTATCGAGCAATGCTTTCATTAACCCGGTCCGGTCGTTCTCCGTTTTAATGGCAGGGTTCCATTTTATCCAGTTGCCTTTATTGGCATAATCTTTATCGCTAAACCATAAGTGATGTATACAGACTTCGGCTGTAATTCGTTTTTTGTCTAA
>OLMA01000095.1_pt1 | contig 61758 bp, 53 predicted proteins | sample 1604671 | NCBI WGS metagenome assembly OLMA01 (sample SAMEA104055725, study PRJEB20765) | soil metagenome | biome: Arctic tundra; feature: Polygonal ground; material: soil | place: USA | collected 2011-09 | depth 0-0.5 m | reverse complement strand
GGGCGCTGCCCCCAAGCCAATATAGCAGCAAAGAATGCAGCTATTTCAATGTCTTCCTTCCTGCTGAACTTATGCGGAACTGAGATAGGATCGCTCTCAATAAATGTGGGTTTGTTGTAGAGTTCGTACTTCTCGTCAAGGAACTCTTTCAGCTCGTTTGGCTTAAGCTTCATACCGTTTTAAATACAAGCGTAAACACCGAACCTTCATCTAACTTCGACTCTACTGAAATATCAATATTGTGAAAGTCAGCAATAGTTTTAACCATAGCTAAACCCAGTCCATAGCTCTCTTCAGTCGTATTAAACTTCTTAAATCTATAAAATATCGATTCCACATTTTCCGGCGCAATGCCTTTACCGGTGTCGGTTACCGTTACTCTGTACTCGTTCTTGTTCATCACTCCTGCAATAATGATCTTACCATTCTGCTTGTTGTACTTCACTGCGTTATTCACAAGGTTGAACAGCATAGTGAACAGTAATGAACGGTTACATGGCTTGTATGTAAACTCATCTTTGATCTCTACTTCCAATGAAATGTTCTTTTCTTCCAGCTTCACTTCTATCTCCGATGCTACTTCTTTCATCAACTCCGGAATATTGGCTTCTTCATCCTTTGGTGCCTGGTTGTTCTCGATCTGCGATATCAATAAAAGCGAACGAACGATCTGTTTTAATCTTCCCAATGTTCTTTGTGATTCAAGAATTTTATGTTCCGCTTCTTCATTCAGGTTACCCGCTTCAATCATATTCTCCAACCTTGTCTGCAATATCGATATCGGTGTCAGCAACTCATGCGATACATTGGCAATAAACTCCTTCTCAATATGAAATGCATTCTGGATCTTGCGCATCATCTCACTTATCGTATTATCCAGGTAGCGGAAGTCTGTAGTTGTTGTTCTTACCCTTTTAAAATTGAACTTTTCAGGGTGTCGTGTAGCTATCAGCTTGTCCTCGATCTTCTGCAATGGCCTAAGTAAATATTGTATAACAGACAAGTCGACAACTACAGTAAGCGTTATAAGCACTATAAGCAAATACAACGCAACCTGCCTTAATATCTGATTCAGATCCTTTACATACTGTATACTTTCCCCAAGCTCTAACAGGTATTTGGTATGATTATTTTGAAAGTAATGCTTAAGAATGCGGTATTCAAGCACCTCGCCTTCAATATCACGAGGAGATGTAATAGTTGTATCCTGGCCTAATTCCTCAACACGTTCAATGGATACATAACGTTCTTTGAATATGGTATAATCGGCATAGGTGCTATCCGATTCTTCCTGCATAAACTCGCCCATTCCTTTCTTTTCAATAATATGAAACAGTTGGGTTTTCTTCTTTTCCAGGTTGGTATCGGTATGCAGAATAGCCGCTTTATAAATAAGCCCGGGAACAAATACTAAAAAAGCCACAACGATCAGAATACGTGTGAACGCATTGATAAATGTGACTTTATAGTACAGTTTCATTTGGGTTAATTACAATAGGTTCAGGCGATAACCTATGCCTCTCACGGTTTCTATCCAATCCACCTCAGCGTGTTGACCCAATTTCTTACGCAGGTTCTTAATATGCACATCTACGTAATTAGAATCATAGTCAACTTCCAATGCATTATCCCAAATATGATCGGTAAGCTGAACACGGGTAATAACACGGTTCTTATTAATGAGCAAATATTGCAGAATATCGAATTCCTTTTTTGTAAGACTTATTACCGTGCTCTTAAATGCAACGTTACGATTAGTAAGATCAACCACAAAACCATGAACATCCATGGTGCTTTTCTTTAAGCCATGCTTACGGCGGATAATAGCTTGTATCCGGGAAGAAAGCTCAAGCAATGAAAATGGTTTAGCGAGATAATCGTCAGCGCCAAGATCAAGGCCTTTGATTTTATCATCTGTACTTCCACGGGCAGTCAGGATAATAACTGCTGCTTCTTGTTTCGCTTCTTTCGCTTCTTTTAAAAGATCAAGGCCTTCATAATCCGGTAAGCCTAAATCAAGCAATAAGAAATCGTAAGCATTGACATATATTTTCTCGGAAGCCTCTTTGCCTGTGTAAGCTATATCACAAACAAAGCCTTCATTCTTCAGGAAAGTTTGCACCTCTTTGGCAAGGGATTTCTCATCTTCTACAATCAGTATATTCATGTTATTTCGATAAGGATTGTTTTATTGACAGAAGTATTATTTTACACGCTTCTTTAATTTCTTTCTCAGTTATTATTAAAGGAGGAGCTATTCTCATAGCATCGGGCCTGAATAAGAACCAATCTACAATTATACCGTTTTTAATGCAGTTTTCTATCACTTTCTTACATAGTTCCTCGCTCTTAAATTGAACGGCGAGCATTAAACCCATTCCTCTTATCTCCTTAATTGTTTCATGTTTCAACAAGGAACGGAAAAGTTTTCCTTTTTTTGCAGCAGAGTTGTGAAACTTCTTATTTAAAAGCACTTCAAATGCAGCCAATCCTGCGGCACAACTTAAAGGATGCCCTCCAAATGTTGTAATGTGGCCTAATGCCGGATCATTGGAGAGTGATGACATTACTTTATTATTTGCTATAAAAGCACCGAGTGGTAATCCTCCACCCATTGCCTTGCCAATTGTCAGAATATCCGGCTTTATACCAAAATGCTCAAAAGCAAAAAGTTTACCTGTACGGCCAAAACCAGTCTGTATTTCATCAAATATCAATACTGCACCTGTTTCGTTACAACGCTTGCGCAATGCCAATAAAAAAGCTTTATTTGGCAAAACGACTCCGGCTTCTCCCTGAATAGGCTCAATAATTACACAAGCTGTTCTCTTTGATATATTTTCTAATTCCTTTTTATCATTGAACGGAAGAATGCGAACATCGGGCAATAGTGGACGAAATGGCATTTTAAGAACTTCATCTCCCATTACACTCAATGCCCCGTGTGTACTGCCGTGATATGCCTGAGAGAAACTAATTATTTCAGTACGTCCTGTATAACGCTTGGCAAGTTTCAGAGCTCCTTCCACGGCCTCACTGCCTGAGTTAACAAAGTAAACTGAGTTAAGAGAAGAAGGTAGTTTTTTACATATTTTATTTGCGAAACTTACCTGCGATGATTGTACGTATTCGCCATACACCATTATGTGCGTATGCTTGTCTGCCTGTTTCTTAATTGCATTTACTACAGCTGGGTATCCATGACCCAGATTACTAACAGCGATGCCTGATATCAGGTCAATATATTTCTTTCCCTTATTATCTTTAAGCCAAATGCCTTTAGCACTTGTAATCTCTAAAGCTAAAGGAGCAGGACTGGTTTGAGCCAGGTAACTAAAGAAGTCTTTCTTTTGAGATAAGGAAGAAGCCATTAACTCTTGGCAGTACTTTTACTTTTTTTAAAACTTGGCAGTTTTATTCGTGAAAATGTAACGAGCAATTTCTTCAAAGAGTCAAAATACAAGGTAATAGCCAGGAACATTGTCATACCCCATATAATTCCTAAGTTGACCCAAAAGGTATCGAATAACTGGCCTAATATCCGTTTGTTGGGTGCATAAAACTGTGCATTACCAAACATGCTTGACCTTACAGGGTCTAGATATACCGGGTCAGCGCGTTGTATCAGTTCATGGTCTACTTCTATTATTCTAGTAAAATCATTATGATTACTAACCAGGTCGGCCAGGTTGTCGTTTTGATATTCATCTTTTTGATTATCAAAGTCGGCCTTTAATGCATCGGTAGAAGATAAAGATTGCACTAATTGATCCTCCTTATTATCGACCGTAAGATATTGTTGAACGTAGTAATCATTTATAGTATTAAAATAAGTAACTGTTTTACTTGCAATACCTGGAGAAAAATGCGCCTGGTCCAAGCTATCCAAATAAGGATAAGGAATAGTAGGAAGAAGTACTAATTGCTTGCCGATTTCATTTTTCAAGAGCAGCAGTTCATCACCAACCTTTTGCTGCATTTGAGGATTCTTATAATTACTCTGGCAATCGCCGAGAGCATTTCGCATGGAAGTCAGCCATTCGTTCTTTCTGAAATTTGCAATGCTCTTGTACTTGTCATAGATGTAAAACTTGTTCTCGTATTCATTGTTCTTAAACTGGTCAACAGTAAGTGCTTCAAACGCCCAACGGGAAGCCATTACCTGGCCTACAAACGGAACTTCTGTTTGAGAAGTAAGAGTAGGGTTCAGTTTATCGAATTTAACTACTATGCCACTTAAAAGCAATTGAGGAATGATCAGGAACGGAATAAGAATATAAATGGTAACAGCGGAGTTAAAACTTGCTGAAATATTTAAGCCCAGCAAATTTGCAAAACAAGAAACGCTGAAAAGCACCAGCCAATAGTCAAACCACATTCCTTTAACGTGGAGCAAAGAATTACCAACAGCTACAAATAATACCATTTGTATCGCAGATATGGAAAACATGATCATGATCTTTGAAATAAAGTAACTACCCTTACTAAGATTAAGAAATGCTTCGCGTTTTCTAATTTTCTGATCTCGAATGATTTCTTCAGCGCTCACCATTAAGCCTAAAAATAAAGCCACAATAACAGACATGAAAATATAAGTAGGCACATTTTCATTTGCCCTGAAAATATATCCCACATTCTTAACTGCATCACTGCTGTGAAAACGAACAAGATATGCCAATATAAATGCCAATAAAGGCGCTTCTATTAGGTTAATAACTACATATTGAGTATTTGTAAGTTTGGATAAAACATCTCTTGTTACAAATGTTTTAAACTGGCTGATAAGGCTCGGCACAGAAAAGCCTGAGGGTGGTACACTCTCGTGCTTATCCTCATGTGGAGGCGGAGAAAAATGCTTCAGGAACTGCACGTTCCATTCCGGAGCAGATATTTTTCTGTTACGGGTAAGGTCTCCATACTCATCCAATACCTTAGCATCTATAATATTAAATATCTGCTCAGGGTTTACGTTACCACAGGTCTGGCATTCACTTTCATTCGCGTTTACTTGGTTACTTATTGTTTTAAAATAAACAACCGCATCAATAGGATTACCATAATATATAGGAAACCCACCTGTATCCAGAATAAACAACTTATCAAACATCTTAAAGATATCTGACGAAGGTTGGTGAATAACTACAAACACCAGCTTGCCTTTAAGTGTTAGTTCCTTAAGCAAGTCCATAATATTTTCTGAATCCCTTGACGAGAGTCCGGAAGTAGGTTCATCAACGAAAAGCACTCCGGGTTCACGTATAAGTTCTAAGGCAATATTCAATCGTTTGCGTTGGCCGCCGCTAATAGTTTGCTCAAGCGGATTACCAACTTTAAGGTTTCTCGCCTCAAAAAGACCCAGGTCACTTAAAACCTCGTGCGATCTTTTGGTTATTTCCTCATCATCAAGGTTCCCAAAAGACAGCTTAGCGCTATAGAACAGATTTTGGAAAACTGTCAAATCTTCTACTAATAAGTCATCCTGTGGAATATAGCCAATTTGTCCGGAAATTGCCGGGTCGTCAGAGTGAATGCTGATTCCATTAATAAGAACCTGGCCTTTAGTAGGCACAGACAAGCCATTTAATATTTTCAACAGCGTACTTTTTCCGGCACCACTACCACCCATAATGCCCACAAACTTGCCGGATTCTTCCTTAAGGTTTATATCATGAAGGCCTTGCTTGTTCTTATTAAAAAAGTAATCTATATGCTGTACTTCAAATACAATCCTGGAAGTTGACTTACTACTTAAAAATGCTCCTACAACATCGCTATAATATATGGGACGTATTTTAGGATTACGTACTGAAGCACCCTGGTTAAATACGTTTACTTTAGAAGGCTTGATAACCTGTCCGTTAAGATACATAGTTGCAGTACCCATGTAACGGAACACGTACATGTTCACACTTGCTACGTGTAAAATGCAAATTTCACCTTCAAGGTCCTGGCAATATATATGCCTTATATTTTTCTCTGTTGCCTCGGGCTTGCCATCTATAATTAATAGCTCAACTGTATTTACCGGCCTTCCAGATGCCGATTCAACAAAGTCCTTTATACACGCAAATTCGTCACTTGATATATTAAAACTCTCTGATACCGTTGTAATAAACTCAAGTTCTTGTGGAGAAATACCTGACTCGGAGTTTACGAACTCTATCAGGCGGATAAGAACCACTATTTTCTGTTTCTGAGCAAGCTCTTTATTAATGTCACTGCAAATACGAAGAACTTTTACAGAATTAAGAGATAACCTTTTTTCACTGCCGTCTTTTTTCTTTGAAGTTTGGTGAAGCTCTTCCAGGTATTGTTCATACAATACTATATACTGCTCAACCAGCTCAAGGTTAAGTTGTTCCTTTAAAAAAGAACGTACAACTTCAGTGCCCTTAATGTTCTCTCCCGATTCAGCTTTTGCAATAATTGCAAAAAGCTGCATTAAAGCTCTTAATATTCTCTCACTCATAGTTTATCTGATACCTCAAAAATATAAAAAAAACCATCCCCATAAATTAATAATGAGGATGGGCCTGAACAGTTTTATTATAACTATTGCGGAATAACCTGTGCTAATACTTGTTGGTTAATAGTTATAGGGTATTTATTACGCAAATCTGTAAGCCATTGGCTCATAAGATAGTTTTGATAATCCGTAGTCACCATTCCCCTTACATCATCAAGGTTTTTAGGGGTGGGTGGCGCAATTTTCCTTACATAAACAAAGATCACTTTCCCGTTCACTACCTGATTTTCGGAAGCCCCCTGTTTCCAATTGGCATCTACCATTGCATTATCCTTCTTTTCATACATGTTACTCTGAACACTGGCGGCATTAACATCCTTTGCATTAACTACTGCAAGAATTTCCTTATCCGTTTTGCCTTCTTTGGCAAGTTTCTTTACTTCCTTGGCCACCTTATCATCACTAACAGTAAATATCGAAGCATCGGCTCTCTCTCCCCACATGTAATTGGTTTTGTGCACCTCGTAATAAGCTTTTAGTCCGGAGGTATCCTTTAAAGCTTTTGTCCAAACCATTTTATCGGTAATGTCAAATAAAAGAATTCCGTCCCTGTATTCAGTGATCATCTCATCAAAAGCAGGATATTCCTTTTCAAGCATATCATTTTTAAACTTAAGAATCTGCTCTTTAACAAATTTCGGGTAAAGCTTGTTTACCGCATATTCTCCTCCTTTATTTGTTCCTGTCATTTGATTGTGAGCAAGGTACTGAGCAAAATCCTGTTGATTTACTATTTTTCCACTTATGGTAAATAATGTTTTGTTAAGATCCTTTGCCTTATCAATTGTCCACTTATTAGTATAAAATGATTCGTCAATTACCTTATAAAATTCATCTTTTGCTTTTAGATCTTCCTTAAATGCATACTTAGTTTTTACTTCCTTTATCAAAGAATTTACCGATTGTTCTGACCTATCATCGCGCATTACTTTAGAGGTCAGGCTTTCTTTAACAGAATCATTAAAAGGAGGAAGGTTTTTCTTTCCTAATAGTTTAATAATATGCCATCCGTATGCTGTACGAATAGGCTCTGATACATCGCCCACATTTTTTAACTCAAACGCCCTTTCTTCAAAAGGTGCAGGCATCCTTCCTACCCCGAACCAAGGCAATTCACCTCCATGCTTACCGGAAGAAGGATCTTGTGAGTATTTTTTTGCAAGGTCAGAAAAACTTTGCCCGTTCTTAACCAGTCCATATACGGAGTCTATACGTGCCTTAAGTTTTAATGAATCTGCTGCTTGCATTTTTGCAGGAGTACGTATCATAATATGAGCTACAAGTACCTGCCCTGGATCCGCCTTCTTGTCAGTTACCTTAATCAGATGATAACCTAAAGTAGTACGAACAGGCATTGAAATTTCTCCCACCTTGGTTGAATATAGTGCATTCTCAAACGGGTAGTAGGTTTCCAAAGAAGTAACATAACCAATATCTCCACTATGTGAAACGGTACGATCGTCCATTGAATATTTCTTTGCCGCATCATCAAAACTTATTTGCTTTTTTACAATGTCTTCACGTACTTTCAATATTTTATCGTACGCAGCAAGAGTATCAGCGGGAGACGCATCATTAGCAAGTTTAATTAATATGTGGCTTGCTTTAATGTCTGTCTGCATTCTATCGTAGGCTTCTTTTACCAATTGATCTTCAACTGCCTGATCGCGCATATAAGGGTCAGCTAACTTTTGCCTGTACTCATTCATTTCCTGTTTGAATGAAGGAGTAGTATCAAGGCGTGCATCGATAGCTGCATTTACCTTAAGCCTGAACTCGGTATAAAGTGCGAGGTAATTGTCAAGCGCTTTTTTGCTTTTAATAGAATCTTTAGAAAGGTTCTTATAATACATTGATTTAAATTCTTGCAGTGTTACCGGGTGGTTTCCTACAGTCATTAATATTTGAGGGTCGCTGATCTGTGCATTGGAACTCAAAGTGGTTAATACTGAAATTACACAAAACGGAACAAAAAAATACTTTTTCATAGGTTTATAGGTTAACTTTTTTATTTAAAAGCGCAACAAAAATAACAATTTTGGAATACCGAAAGCATTGACAGGAAAGCCATTTAGACTTTATACGAAGTTTTTTAACCCATATTCTGTTTTTTACCATCCAAAAATGTACATTTGTCGCAGTATGCGGCATCGAAATTTACTGTTTTTCTGTGTGTTAATATATGGTACTGCCTGTGCCCAGGATAAGGGTTCGTATGCTAAAGATTTTACGCTTGGCAACAGCTTCCTTAGTAAGAACAATTACACCCAAGCCCTACCTGTTTTTCTGCGTGCCTATAATTCAGATTCCTCAAATGCTAACATTAATTATAAGATCGGCTGGTGTTATATAGGCATGGCAGGCAAGAAGGACCAGGCTGTGAAGTACCTTGAAAAAGCAGTAAAGAATACTACGCCACACTATGCCTCATCTGACCCAAAAGAATCAAAGGCTCCCAGGAGTTCTTATTACTATTTAGGAATAGCATATCATGCGGCATATAAATTCGGAGAGGCTATCAATAGTTACAGAACCTTCCGTCAATATGTTATTTCTAAAGATTCACTTTCAGAAATCGATCATAAAATTGAACAAAGTGAAAATGCCAGGATGTTTATCATGGCTCCGAGTAATGCCAAAGTAATAAATCTTGGAGATAGTATTAACAGCAGTTATTCCGATTATAACGCGCTTATTCCGAGCGACGGGTCTTCCATAATATTTGCATCGAACAGGCCACGCCAGAGTGTTGATAATGACTTGAACAATTCATACATATATATTAGTAATAAAAAGAATGATACCTGCTGGGGCATGGCTCATTTATATGACAAGACACTTAACAGTATGCAAATAAATGTAAGCACATTTATTACCCAGGATGGGCAACAGTTACTCATTTATGCGGGAGGCAATTCCGCTACTTCAGTGTATACAAGTTTTATGGGAGAGAACAGTTGGGATTCGCCTCAAAGTATTGGCGGGGATGTAAATACACCGACTACAGCAACCAATGCATGTATATCTCCAGATGGCAATACCTTATATTTTGCAAGCGAAAGGCCGGGAGGGTTTGGCGGAAAAGATTTATGGAGATGCGTAAAACTTCCTAATGGCCGTTGGAGCCTTGCTGTTAACCTTGGTAATACCATAAATACCCCCTATAACGAGGAATCACCTTTTATGCATGCTGACGGAAGAACTTTCTTCTTCAGTTCCGAAGGACATACAGGTATGGGAGGTTATGATGTTTTCTTCACCCAGTTATTAGAAAACGGGAAATGGGTAGAACCTTTTAACTTGGGATATCCTATCAATACACCGGATAACGACTTACATTTTGTTTTGAGTGGTGACAGTAAGTACGGATACCTCAATTCCGACAGGCCGAATGGCAGGGGCGGACAAGACATATACGAAATAATAATGCCGGCTTCGGGTGAAACGCCATTAACGGTAATAAAAGGGCAAATAGCCTTAGATAATGGTAATTCCTTGCCTGATGAGGTGCATATTGTAGCCACCGACAATGTTACCGGACAGGTTATCGGAGATTTTAAACCTGTGAAAAGCACAGGTGCTTTCGCAATAATAGTTCCTCCGGGAAAGAACTATACGCTCTCTTACCAGAATGGGAGTACTGAGTTTTATAAAGAACTGATAGAAGTTCCTGTTGACGCAGGCTACAAAGAGATCCGAAAGGCTTTAACACTTTCGCCATATACGTGGAAAGTTACCGCTGTTGATACCTTAAATAATCCCGGGCATAAGGATCACAAATGATTATAAAAATATATTTAGTAAATTAGTACTTTTTAGATGACAGTCATTAAAATAAAACTGTTGATAAAGAGATTATATAAAGCATTGATAATAGACCGCTTTTCTTTGGTAGCCACAACACTATATATTTGCCAAAGGGCTTACCAATTTATTTGTCTTAGTACTGGAATAGCATAATGAACAGAGTTAGAATTATAAGGAACATATTCAGATCACACAAAAGCATACTGGTCTTGCTTTTATCAGCGCTGCCGTTCTTTGGTATTTCACAAAAATTTGTTGATCCCCGTGATGCCAGCGGATATTACAAAGATGGAAACTACCTGGCGGCAATGAAAGGGTATAAGGACCTTATTAACAGCGACCCAAAGGTTATAGAGTATCATTATAAATTGGGTATGTGCTATTTAAACAGCAATGTTGATAAAGGCCAGGCAGTGCAATGTTTTGAATGGGTTGTAAAACAACCAAAATTTGATAACGAAGTTTGGTATGAATTAGGAAGAGCATATCATTATGCCAATAAATTTCCGGACGCGATAAAGGCATTTAATAAGTTCAAAGAGCATATCACCAATGCTGCGGATAAAACAAAAGCCGACAAAGAAATTGAAGAATGTAATAATGGCATTCAATTAACCCGATACCCCTTAAACGTATCTTTTGAAAATGTTGGTAAAAATATAAACTCCTCTTTCCCTGATTATTACCCTTTCATTAGCCAGGATGAATCTACGTTAGTATTTACTACACGACGCCCGGGCGGACCTTCTCAACAAGCTGAAATTGATGGATATTATTCATCAGACATTTATATATCTCATGCTGTAAATGGTGTATGGCAAAAAGCAAAATCAATAGGTACTCAAATTAATACTACTGACGATGAAGAAGCGGTTGGATTCAATCCTTCAGGAAACGAATTGGTAATATACCTTGACCACATTGATGAACTTGGAGATATATACTATAGTGAACGTAAAGGAAATACCTTCTCAAGGCCCATCAAGTACAATGATGCCATTAATAGTGGTTTTGAAACTTCGGGTAGCATCTCTCCCGACGGGAATCAATTGTTTTTTGCCAGTATGAGGCCCGGAGGCTATGGTGAGACTGATATATATATGACCAAAAAACTTCCCGATGGTGAATGGGCTACACCTCAGAATCTTGGCAAGAATGTAAATACCCAATACAAGGAAGACTTCCCCTGGCTCGATGTGGATGGCACTACTTTATACTTCTCTTCGCAGGGGCATAGTACTATGGGCGACTTTGACGTTTTTAAAACCCATTGGATGAATCCCGACAGTAACGGTTGGAGTGCTCCTCAAAACCTGGGATTTCCCGTTAATACCAGTGGTGATGATAGATGTATTTCGTTTACTTCTAACCATCACGTTGCCTATATATCAAGAGTGCACCCGGACGGTTTCGGAGACTTTGATATTTACCGTATTGTGTTTCACGATAACCAGCGTTACGCCATTTTTCACGGCAGGGTTATTACCGGCGATTCAACTAAACCCGTGGAAGCTACAATTACAGCTACCGATTCTAAAAACAAAGCTGTTGATCCGCTTTTGTTTAAACCTACCAAATCGGGCCATTACGTTATGGCATTGGTACCGGGCGTGTATGATATTAAAATAGAATGCGAAGGTTACCCAACATTTACAGATAAAATAGTCGTTTTGGACCTGAGTTCATTCCAACCCGAAACCGTTAAAGACTATTCTTTAATTCCCAACCAAGAGCCAATCCCCCCGACAACGACTAATGACAAAAACAAACCTAAGCCTACACCGGCCAATCGCGTTCATTGATATTGAATCTACAGGTACTAATGTCGGATCTGACAGAATAGTTGAAATTTCCATACTCAGGTTAATGCCTGACGGTAAAGAAGAAGTTGATACATTCCGCATAAACCCTACTATACCCATACCGGCAGAGGTATCGGCAATACATAATATATTCGATAAAGACATCCAGGATAAGCCCACGTTTAAGGAGCTTGCCCCGAAACTTTTTCAGATAATTGACCCTTGTGACCTAGCAGGATATAACAGCAATAAGTTTGACATTCCAATACTAGCTGAAGAATTTTTACGTGCCGGAATGGACTTTGATATGCAGAACAGAAAGAGCATTGATGTGCAGAACATTTTTCATAAAATGGAGCAACGCACATTAGCAGCTGCGTACAAATTCTATTGTGGTAAAGACCTTGAGAATGCTCATAGCGCCGAAGCCGATATAAGAGCCACTTTTGAAGTGCTTATGGCACAACTTGAAAAATATGAAAGCCTGCAACCCAATGTTGCCTTCCTACACACATTTTCTACTACCAATGATAATGTAGATTTAGCAGGCCGCATTGTACGAAACAAAGGCGGCGTTGAAGTATTTAATTTCGGTAAGCATAAAGGCAGGCCTGTAATGGAAATATTTAAAAGTGAACCTTCGTATTACAATTGGATGATGGATGGAGATTTTCCTTTATCTACCAAACGAGTGATAACTATGTTAAGGCTTAAGGCATTTAATAAACAGTAGGGATTTAGAAAGGGCGTGTTATTGCTTTATTATTATTTCCAGTGCTCAGTATCTTTCAGGCCGTATAATAAATGAAGAATATCTTCAAGGGCCTTAGGGTCACCACCGCATACCACAGTGATTTTTTTTGCCTTCCCATTATTATAAGTTATGGTTAAAACACTACCACCACAATCAATGCCATAACCATATCTATCCTTAAGTTTTGGGAATTTAATGTTGTTGAGCATTCCAATAAGGTCATCATACAATTCTTTATCAATGGTCTGATATTTTCCAATCATTGGCTTACAGTATGTGCTATCGGCTTTATATTCTATTGTTCTGTCTGCATTTATAGTAAAGGTGAATGAGCACCCTTCCCAATCACCAGGCCAGCTATCGTACTCAATTTTCTCTATTTGATAACGTAGTTTATGTTGCCCATAAACAGTATAGGTGGTAAGCAGGGATATAAGTATGATTAAGTAGGGTTTCATCTATTGGGTGTCTTTTTAAAAATTGCACCTGTACCACTACCACGATAGAATATAACAGAAGAATTATCAATCGACCTTATATTATAACAGATTGTATAAATTCTCCCTTGAATAGTAGGTGTTTCATCCGTTAATTTCAAATAATACCCAGTTCCACTTTTTAGTGTTTTTATTGAATCAGGGAAATAGCTTTGTTTAGAAATGGTATATGTATAGAAGAACCCACCTGGTTCCATCGCTGGTCCATCATTTTTATCAGGACCAGCAGTAATAATCAAATAACTTGAAACTTTTGAAGAATCGAAATTCATGTAGTCGAACTCTGTTGATGAAATCGTATCAACCCATCTACCTAAAAGTATCTTGTGGATTATCAGTGTGCTATCCATTCGGTTTTGCCCATAAACGGTAAAGGTTGATAAAAGGGATATAAATATGATTATAAAAGGCTTCATACTATTGCTTTATTTCATTGCCGTTTTCATCGTACTCCTTCGTAATTAATACCGTATCATTCCTATAAGTTGTTTCCCTCCGTAATACTCCTCTTTCAGTATACTCCTTTTTTACTCCATTTTTCTTATCATCTTTATATGGTGTTTCATGTTTTATATGTATTCCATCATCCCAATAATATTTTTCCATTCCAGTTTCTTTTCCATCTGTATAAGGCATTTCCCAATATAATTCCCCAGTCAAAAAATAACCCTTACTAATTCCAGTTTCCTCGCCATTAATATATGTTGACACCCTAATCACCTGGCCATTATCAGAATACCATTTAGCTATTCCATTTAATTTACCATTTGAGTAAGGCTTTTCAATAAATAATTTCCCATTTACATAATACTGTTTTTCAATACCGTCAATAGTATCATTTCTGTATGGAGTTTCAGACGATACTGCTCCATTGTTGAAATAAGTTTTTATAATTCCATTTTTAGTTTTGGAGCCACATCCTATAATAAGTAATATAGTAATTGATATAAGATAGGTAAAAGTGGATTTGCCTTTCATTAGGTAAATTTAATCAAAAAGAAATAATCAGCCAAACTATACCAAGTTCAGAGACAAGAACAATGCTTGTTTATAAAAAGTGTCCGCTTCAGCCTGCCATGGATTGCTTTGATTTATCTTTGCGAGGAAAAATAAAGCAAATGAATTACCTGATTACTACATTCATTGTTGCTATTGATGGGGAACAACAAACCGGTACAGCCGGAAATATTACTGCATTAAAAGTGTATAGCCCATTAATTTTAAAAAAACAAATTACCGAGCATTATCGAAAGGATTACCCACTACCTCATACGGTAGCTGTCGTTATTATAGATACAATCTCGGTGTCGGAGGAGCATTATAATAAAACTGCTTTAGGGCGGCTTGTTCTATAAAGACCAATTATGTTCGTAAGCACTTGATAATGAAGTGAGCCCGGTAGGGCTTTAAACCTGCGGCCAAGGGATAAGATATGGGTAAACATATTTTTATTCCGTACTCATCTTACTGAGTATATTTGCTAAACATTTTATAAGTTTCTTAATTAAAGCTAATAGCGGCCAACAATGACTTCCGCCAGAATCAAGGCATCAATTTATTTACTTGTCGGAATAATTTCATTATTCCTCATTAGTACAATTTATTTTTCATTGTATAGCATTAACCGCTTGAAAAGCAATCTTGCAATTCAAATGCATACCACACAGGTGATGCTGACAATAAACGATAACTTTATTTCATTGCTTAATGCCGAAACGGGTGAGCGTGGCTTTATTGTCACTGCTGATACAAATTACCTGGAGCCATATAACCTTGCCCTCCAAGATATTGCGGGCAATACAAAACGGTTACGGACACTCACAATGGACAATCCTGTTCAGCAGCAAAACATTGATACACTCGAAATTTATATAAATAAGGAACTTTCACGAACAGCAACATTAATTTCATTAAAAAAACAAGCAAATGAAAAAGCGTTAAAAATGATGTTAGCTGTATTTGGAGAGGGGAAGGACATTATGGACAGGATTAGGGTTGTTAATCAATCTATGCTGAAGGAAGAAACAGAACTCCATGAAGCAAGAACATTAAGCACAAATAAAAGTATTGCAACCGCCCAAAATATTTTTGTGGGCGAAGGTATATTTTCACTGCTGATAACTATAATATTAGCATTTATAATTATCAAAGAGATTGACAGGCGCACAAATGCAGAAAAGAAAATAAATGATTTCAATATTGAGTTGAAATGGAAGAATAAGGAGCTTGAGCAATTTGCTTATATAACTTCACACGATCTGCAGGAACCACTTAGAAGTGTTTCCAATTTCTCCATGCTGCTATCGCAAAAACTGGAACAGCAGCCTGACCAGGAAGTGCATGAGTTTCTGAACTTTATTAATGGAGGCGTAAAGCGTATGTCGAGCCTTATTTTTGCTTTACTGGAGTATTCAAGAATAGGAAAAGATACGAGCAAAATACAGATAGATTGCAATGAATTGATAAGTGAAGTCCTAATCGACCTGTCTGCAAGTATTAAAGAAAGTAGTGCAGTAATTCATGTCGGAAAACTACCTGTAGTGAATGGTTTTATCTATTTGAAACTGCTTTTTCAAAATCTTATCAGCAATGCAATTAAGTTCAGAAAAGCAGAAACCAATCCCATCATAAAAATTTCGGCCACAGACAGGGGGAATGAATTTGTTTTTTCAATAAAGGATAATGGAATAGGTATGGAAGAAATATATTACGATAGAGTTTTTCTTATTTTTCAACGCCTGCATTCCCGTGCAGAATATGAAGGCACGGGAATAGGCCTTTCTCAATGCAAAAAAATAGTTGAGCTGCATGGGGGAGAAATTTGGGTTGAATCGGAACTCGGAAAAGGAAGCACATTCAATTTTACTATACCAAAAACATAAAAGAACAGATTATGAAAAGAAAATTAAATTGTATTTTATTGGTGGATGACAACAGTGATGATAATTATTTCCATAAAATCATCCTGAATAAAATGGACATCGTTAAGCGCATTGATGTTGTTTTAAATGGTGTGGAAGCATTAGCCTATCTTAAAAAGGAAAATCAAACTCCCCCTGAATTGATCTTCTTAGACATTAATATGCCAAAGATGAATGGATGGGAATTCCTGGAACAATATAAACATTTACCTGCCCACCAAAAGGCGAGTGCAGTAATAATGATCTTAACCACTTCTGCAAACCCCGATGATATAAAGAAAGCTAAAGAAATTGAGGAAGTAACGGGCATTGAAACAAAACCATTAAGTGAGAAAACCATGACTGAAATTTTAAACCAATATTTTAAGGATTAACTGTAAAAGCGAAACGCTTTTTAATATCAATATTCACTAAATAGTGGTTTCGGAAAGAAATAATTAACCACGTGGCCCATAGCTCGGACGGCTGGAGCAGCGTAATTAAACTAAGGGCAATTGCAGAAGCCAATTCAGGGCTTCTTGTTCATCCGTAAAGACACGATATGGAAATTCAGGTTTATCGAATTTGCTAAACAAGGTAGCAGCATATTGATAAACGGTGTTTTTTACCAGGACAGCGGTACCTCTTTGAAAAGGACATGCTTTTGCATTTGCTGCAAGTCTTCTCCCTTCGTGCGTAACATCTAAGTTCACACGCACGTCAGTAAGAACAACGTAAGGTTTTTTATCGCACAGTTTTTCAGCATGGGCATTCAACTCAAGTATTTCAGGAATACCTAATTCCGCACCATCTTTAAAAATCATATGAATAATAGGTGCCTTATGGAATATTTTAACAAATTCTAGTTCCATTTCCTCAATAATACAATAAAGAAAAAAATAATTTGCGTTTCAGGTTTAAATTTTTCGTTGAACCTCAAATTTTAACCGACAAAAACCCCTTATACAGATTAAAGTATCTACTGAATGGGTTGATGGGTATTCCGTTTAAGGGGTAGTTGAAAACAAAACTGGTTTTCTCTCTTTATTCATGTGCAGCAGGTTTAACTTTGTATTAGATGCCTTAGGTGTATAATGACCTCACCCTGTGTCCCTCTCCTCATGCAGGAGAGGGAATGGAATCGCTCTTTGAAATATAGCCTCTGTGAAACTCATCACTAGTACTCTGTGGTTCTGTATGAAATAATTTCTTACACAGAGTTTAAGCCAGAGAAATTATTGAGAACTACGGAGAAAATAAAAACAAGTGTATAACATGACGGGTAACAAAATGCAGAAATTCACAATAGTATTATTATTGATTATCAGTATTTTGACGGATAACAAATGGCAAAAGTGTAACCCGTGTTTTATATACTATATGCATAACTGATCAGGGTTTACACTTTTCACAAAAAATTTAGGGGTATTTTTAATGAATATCAATACGTTAAGGGTTTACAAATGGCAAAAAGTGTAAACCCGGTTTGGAGATTGTGAAGGGTGGAGTTCAGAAAGTTTATAAAGTAAATGACTTTCAAAGCACTTTTTAGCAATTAAAAAAGCACTTGCTATATTTGCAAGTGCTTGATTTAATGTGTGGGCCCAGTAGGACTTGAACCTACGACCAACGGATTATGAGTCCGCTGCTCTAACCGTCTGAGCTATAGGCCCTGAATTATTTAAGGCTGCGAATTTAATAGAATATTTTACTTTACGAGTTATTACTGGCATATTTCTCTTTTTCAATCCATTCTAATACCATTTTTTTACTCTTCCATTTTTTTAGTTTACGTTCTAAAGAAATAGCCAACGTTTTATTGTCAAATTTCTTATAGAAAAGAATAACCCATTTACCCTTATTGCTTGTATACTTTCCGGTTGATTCATTGTGTTGTTGTAATCGTCTTTCGATGTCCGAGGTATAACCAATATACAATCCTTTAGTAGTTTCTGATTGCAAAATATATGTAAAATAGAAAACGGAACTGTGTTCAGATATCATTTTTGAACTACTTTTGAACCTGTCGGCCAATCCCGACATATAGTCGGGACTGCTCTAACCGTCTGAGCTATAGGCCCTGAATTATTTAAGGCTGCGAATTTAGAAATTTGTGCATTACTATGAACCAAAAAGTATCTAAAAATATTACAACCATCATTTTTGATCTGGGAGGAGTGCTCTTTGATATTGACTATTCTCTTACCCAAAAGGCGTTCATAGCCCTTGGTGCATCAGACTTCGAGAGACAATACTCACAACATATTCAGAACGGATTGTTCGATGACTTTGAAAAGGGAAATATTTCTTCCGGCCATTTCAGAAAGGAATTATTGAAATGGTTGCCTTCAGCGACAAAGGAAGAACAGGTAGATGAGGCCTGGAATGCCTTATTAATTGGATTCCCTAAAGAAAAAGTAAGTCTTTTGCAAAATCTTAAAACCAGGTATCGCTTATTATTATTAAGTAACACCAATGATATACACTTGCCGGAAGTTATTAAAATGATGGATACTGCTCTTGAACCGGGCATTATGGGCAAGTTGTTTGAGAAGGAATACTATTCCTATAAAATGGGCATGCGCAAGCCTGATTCAAATATTTTTGAATTTGTTGTAAAAGAAAATTCACTGAATCCTTCAACAACGCTATTCATAGATGATTCTATTCAAAACCTTAAAGGAGCTGATAGCATAGGTATTCAAACCTTGCATTGCCATTCTTCCTTAAACTTGTTTGAATACTTTAACTGAATTATCTGATCTCCTGGCAAAGCTCGATCAGAACTCCATTCGTGCTTTTAGGATGCACGAAACAAATAAGTTTATTGTCTGCACCCTTTTTGGGTTTATCTGATAGCAAAACAAATCCTTGTCTTTTTAAATTCTCCATCTCTGCTTCAATGTCATCAACATCAAATGCAATGTGATGTATACCTTCTCCTTTCTTCTCTATAAACTTAGTAATTGCATCATCGCCCGATTTCCCTTCCAATAACTCTATCTTACTTTCGCCTACCTTAAAGAATGAAGTAAGAACGTTCTCAGATTCGACATGCTCAGTTTTGTAGGAATCTACTCCCAACAGGTTCTTATAGATAAAATTAGCCTCTTCTATACTTTTAACAGCAATGCCTATATGTTCTATTTTATTTATCATACTGCTTGTAAAAAAGAAACCCGAGGGTTTCCTCGGGTTTTAACTATTGTAAGAATATTTTCTATTTCTTTATAAACTGTGTCATACTATTATCATAGTTCAAATAGTATATGCCCTTTTTCAAGTCCGTTACATCAACCTTATCTCCAAAACCTCTCTTGGCAATATTACCATATTCATCATATATCTCATACATGGTAGCAATAGAAAAATTAACGAAATCCTTTACCTTTTCAGGGCCTTCAGTTACTGCAGGAACATCTGAAGAGAATTCTGTAGGGTTAGATAACCGTGGTTGTCCTGTATAGTCAATTTGTTTTACTCTGAATTTATTTTTTCCTGAATTAGGAGATACTTTAAACATATAGTCGTGTGCTTCAGGAGTACCGAGTCCGTCTACCTCTCCAACTTTTACCCATTTGTTCCATCTGAATTGTTCAACAACATAGGTCAGCTTACCGCTTTCATCTTTAGCACTCCATTTAAGTGTGCTTGTCTTTGGGTCAACACTTATTGATTGAACAGTGAATGTGCTCTTTGGTTTTAATACTTCCGGGTTAAGCACTTTAGGCGTGCAGTCATCCTTATGTTCTATCTTAACTATTACCTTATCGCCTGGTTTTAAACCGAGGTTCTTAAAATCAATTTCAAATGCGCTTGAGTTTACCTCGTCAGTAGTAACCTGGCCATTTACGGTAACTTCATATGCACAGAAACCAACACCGCTGCTCGCAAATGGGTTTTGAACGTATAAATTTTTTCCCTGGTAATTACCTTCAAGTACTATTACACCCGCCTTAGAGATGCTTATCCCAGCAAGGCATATACTTAAAAACAAAACTAACTTCTTCACTTTCCTATTCACAATGTGCACAAATATAGCAAAACTATTAATTCAAATACTTCTGGTCGTCAAATTTTTGCGCTGCAATATTAATAACTTAATTGAATATTTAAAAGAGTTTGTTTGTTTTTTCGATTTACCAACCGAAAATCGATTTTTATACCTATTATTTCCGTTGAAATGCTATTTTTGCATTAAACACCCGTCTTATAACTCGTATGAAAAGATATTTGTTTGTTTTCGCTATAAGTTCCATTATCTGCCTTAATTACTCGTGTAACAGAATAGGCAACCAGAGAACCAAAAAAGAAGCTAAGGGTGGACGCACTTACGGAGGAAAACTGCGTATTAATGAAAACACAAGCGTACTTAACCTGTATCCAAGTTATGTTTTTGATAACACCTCTTATAATATTGCCTGCCAGATATATGATGGTTTAGTTAAACTGAACCCGAAAGACCTTTCTATTTCTCCCGATATTGCTAAAAGTTGGAGCATTGATGCAACCGGAACGGTATATACATTTCACCTTCGCACCGATGTTACTTTTCAGGACGATCCTTGTTTCACTGATGGTAAAGGAAGAAAAGTAACGGCAAACGACTTTAAATATTCAATGGAGAAACTTTGCACCCAAACGCCTGATAATGTTGTTTATTCTATTTCGTTTAAAGGTGTTGTTGACGGGGCTGATGAATATTATGAAAGCAGCAAAAGAGGTGCTCCTTCTTCGGGCATAAGAGGCTTGAAAGTACTGAATGATTCTACCATTGAATTACACCTTATTAAGAAAAACCCTGTATTTCTTGACATCCTAGCAGGACCGGGAGGTTTTGTTATTGCAAAAGAAGCGGTTGAGAAATACGGAAAAGACCTTCACCTTGGAACAGGAGCCTTTGTTTACAGTCAGAAAAGCGATTCTGACACAATTGTTATGTATGCAAATCCTAATTACTTCAGGCATGATAGCTTAGGTAATCAATTACCATACCTTGATTCCATAATAGTCAGTTTTATTCCGACCAGAGCTGAAGAATTCAAAGCATTTCAGGCAGGTAACATAGATTACATAGCCAGCGTGCCTTCAACACAGGTAGATAAAATGGTAGAAGAACAGATATCTGACTTTCAGAATAAACCGCCTCGCTATGTGCTTTCAAGAGTACCTGAAATGTCAACGAAATATTACGCATTTAATATGTCAAAACCTCCTTTTAATGACATACGTGTTCGTAAAGCATTCAGCCTTGCCATTGACAGGAACAAGATAGTTGGAGAAGTATTACAGGGAGAAGCCTTTGCGCCAGGCATACATGGCATTACCCCACCTTCCTTTATGTATGCTGATAATCCTTATAAGAACTACGACATTGCTAATATAAAGGGAGATTCTCTGAATATTGAAATGGCCAGAAAATTACTGAGTGAAGCTGGTTTCCCTGATGGAAAAAAATTCCCAACTATTACGCTGGAAATTAATGATGGTGGTGGATTAAATACCAGTGTTGCATTGGAAATACAGAAAGAATTACTTACAAATTTAAATGTTCATATAAACTTCAATATCGCTTCGTTTGCTCAAAAACTTCAGGACGAAAGATTTATGAATTTCCAAATGATCGGTATTGGCTGGTCGGCCGACTATGCTAACCCTGTTGATTTCCTGATGTTGTTCCTTGGCTCTAATGTTCCCGATTCGCTCAATCAACCTTCTTATTACAATATTACACGGTATAAAAATCCTGAATATGATAAACTGATAAATATGGGCCGTGCATCCGATTCTTTGAAAGTGACTTATAAGTATTACCAACAAGCTGAACAATTAGCCATAAACGATGCCCCTATTATGGTTTTGTGGTATGATCAGAACTATAGTTTGAACCGTTGGGCTGTTAAAGGCTTGTACAGCAATCCATTAAACTACCTAGATATGTCTTGCATTTATATTGATGAAAAGGCACCGGAAACAAGTAAAGCAGATTCTACAAAGAAAAAATAAGTGTTGAAAAAGACACCCATATTCATTCGGACTATTGCCGCGACTATGTTGTTTGCAATGGCATATTATTTTGCGGGTTATAGGTTGGTATACTTTTTACTTACATCCGATGCTAAATATGCTGCATCAGCTGCGATAAAAAGCAAGGGTACAAAATTTGAAAATATAAACCTAAGTTCTGCAGAATATAACAAATTAACATGGACGGAAGGACACAATGAGTTCATCTATAATGGACAACTTTATGACATTGTAAACCTCGCTAAGATAAACACCAATTATATTCTTAATGCATATTGCGACAAGAACGAAACCCAATGGGTAAAGGCCTTACATAATTTTGTTAAACAACTATTCCCGACTAACGGAAAGAATAATAAGAACATTGAAAGTATCCTTACTGCTTTTCAAAAAGAGTATTTACCCTTACAAAAAATCACTGTTCCCCCATCATACTTTACTTATATTAAACAGTCTTCCTGTATAACGGATGTTTCTTCTGCATGCCCTGATAAGGGTATCTGGCATCCTCCTTCCTGCTGCTAAATTCAAAGCAATTCTTTTTAAGAATGAAGTTTAGCTGATGGTTTATATACCATCAGGCTTTATTAGTATTAGTAGCACATATTCAAATTCTATATATTATGAAAACATATAAGATATTATTATTTATTGCCCTCCTGATCGCGGGCTCTTCTGCTTTTGCACAAAATATATTAATGGGAAAAATTTCAGACACTACAGATGGCAGTGGATTACCAGGTGCTATAGTTTATATAGCTGACCTAAAGCAAGCTGCTCAAACTGATGCAAATGGCATGTATACTATGAATAATTTGCCAAAAGGGACTTATGTAATAGAAGTGCAAATGCTTGGATTTTCTGATAAAGCCCAAAGTGTAAAGATCGATGGCAGTACTATATTTAATTTAACTCTTTCCCGTTCTGAAGTTGAAGAACATGAAGTAGTGGTCACAGGCACTTCAAAAGCCACCAGTATGCAGCATACACCGCAAGCCATATCTGAAGTATCGAAAGAATATATAAATGAGAATTCGTCTACTAATGTTATAGATGCCATCGCCCAAACTCCCGGAGTATGGGGCATTTCTGATGGGCAAAGCATTTCAAAACCTGTAATTCGTGGTTTAGGCTATAACCGAGTACTTACTGTAAATGATGGTGTGGAGCAGGTAGACCAACCATGGTTTGATGAATTTGGAATTGAAGCTGATCCTGATGCAGTAAGCCGGTATGAAATACTTAAAGGTCCCGGATCACTAGCCTACGGGTCTGATGCAATTTCGGGTGTAGTTAATCTCATTCCCGAACAGGCATTACCAAATGGCCAAACAGAGGGAGATGTATTATTCAATTATCAAACCAATAATGGGCTCATTAATAATATGCTTCATTTGGCTGGAACATCAAATAATGGAATATCGTGGAGCGTCAGGGTTGATAATATTATGGCACATGCGTACCAAGACCCCTATGACGGATATGTATTAAATAGCCAATTCAGTAATTTTAATGCAGATGGTACAATTGGTATACATCGGAAATGGGGATATTCACAATTACATGCAAGCTATTTCAGCATGTGGACCGGTATAGTTGATGGGACCAGAGATTCAGCCACAGGTCTTATGGAAAGACAAGTTGCATACCCTGACTTAAATAATGGACAACCTAGTTATGAAATTGCTACTAACCAGGAGCTTAAATCATATACTCCATTTGTAATTTACCAACACATACAACACACTAAACTTGTTTGGGATAATAGTATTGCAGTTGGTAGTGGTCATATTAATGCTATTTTTTCTTACCAGAAAAACCAAAGGCAGGAAACCAATGATCCGACCATGCCCAATACACCGGATATTTATTACTACTCGAACGCAGTTACTTACGATCTTAGATACACTTCACCACAAATTGGAGGATTCAACTTTTCTGCCGGAACAAATGGAGTTTACCAAGCATCACAAAGTTTAGGCACATTAATGCTTATTCCTAATTATAATTATTTAACCGTTGGTGGTTTTGCAATTGCCAATCAGAAAATAAATGATAAGTTCTATTTAAGCGGTGGTGTTCGTTATGATACCCGTACATTTAACGGAATAGATCATTGGGTAGATTCTACACAAGTACCGGTACCAGCTAACACTCCTGGTGGTATTCCTGAATTTACAGGCTTTACCACTACATATAGCGGCATGTCATGGAGTATTGGTGGAACCTATGATTTCACAAAAAATATTTACATGAAAGCAAATGTTGCTCAAGGATGGAGAGCGCCGAATGTAGCGGAATGTGCTGCCAATGGGGTGCATGATGGAACAGTAGTATGGGAAATAGGTGATCCTTCGCTTAAACCAGAAACCAATAATGAATTTGATTTGACCTTTGGAATAAATTCTAAAGATGTGAGTATAGAAGCGAATGATTTTATAAACCACATTAATAATTTTATTTATGCTAAAGGAATACCAGATTCTGTGAACAACACTTTTACACCTATAGGTTTAGGCCCTGCACCGGTATATAAATACACGCAGGGAACTGCACAACTTTCCGGTGGCGAACTTGCAATTGATATACACCCATCAGGGTTATCATGGATTGACCTGGATGCTTCATTAAGTATAGTTAACGGAGGTTTAGTAGATGTTCCTGATTCGGTAAAAGTCCTGCCTTTCATTCCACCTATGAGAATTACTGCTGATATTAAATTCCATGTAAAAAAAATTGGGCAATCGATAAGAGATGCATATTTTAAAATAGGTGTTTTAAATTGTTCAGAACAAAGTAAGGTATACCAACAATATGCTGTTTACAATGGCTTAAGTGCATCCAGTAACCCTCAGGTATATGCCGCAAGTATTGCCGCTACTAAAGGATATACATTATTCAATGCTGGTATTGGTGGAGACATAATAACAAATGGCCATAAATTTTGTGAATTATACCTCGTGTGCAATAATATTCTTAATACAGGCTATATGGATTATATGAGTCGCTTTAAGTACTACCCATATAACCCTGCAGATAACCGTGTTGGTGTATTTAATATGGGCAGAAACGTAAGCATTAAACTTATCATACCTTTTAATTTTTCAAAGAACAGTATTGCTCAGGTAGAAAAAGACTAATTTATTATAAAGTCCACGATTATATTTCAGACATAAGATTGATTGTGTTTTGAGGCCTCCGTCTTATTAAAATAGGGCGGAGGATTCATTTTTTATATAATGCCATGTGATTCAGGTTTCTAACTACCGAAAACTATAAACTAAATCAATTCAGTATTATGCATTTTCAGAATATGCTTTGCAAATATTACCTAAAAGTTATGGAAATGTTAAATACAATTCATAAATTCGTAGGAATAAAAAACAATCATTATGAAGAATATAAAATTACTCTCTCTCTCAATTCTGTTTTTCGCCTGTACAGCTGGAATAAATGCACAGAAAAATATTAATAATTACATAAAGTGTTATTTTACCCAACCAGTTGATAATACCTTTTCTAATGGTGTAAATGCCAAGTATCTTAATAATGTGGTTTTTGACACTTTGGCTGCATACATTAACAGAGCAAAGTATACAATTGATATTGCACAATATGAATACGAAACATACTCTGGTGATCCTATTTATACCGCTATCAATAATGCATACAGTAGGGGTGTCAAAATCCGCCTGATTCAAGATAATGGATATGCCTCGAAGAACACAGGTTTTCAGGCTTGTAATAAATCTATACCTATAATTGCCAGCCCGGCACCAGGTACTGCTCCATGTGGAGGTACGTATAACATTATGCATAACAAGTTTGTTATTATTGACGAACTTTCACCCGATACTACTAAGGCTATTGTATGGACAGGTTCTCCTGACTGGGATTTGGCAATGAGTCAGGGTGATTATAATAATGTAATTATTTTCCAATCAAAAGTTCTTGCAAGAGCATTTACCAATGAATTTGATATTATGTGGGGCGACACTACCCACGGTGGCGCATCGAATTCAACAAATTCTAAATTTGGTCCGTGCAAACCTAATTCAGGAACCCATATTTTTAATATCGGTGGTTCTAAGGTCGAACTCTATTTTAGTCCTTCCGACGGGGTAAATAATGAAATTATCAGCACTATTGGTTCAGCTAATGTCGATTTATATTGCGGTATGTTTACCTTTACTGAAACAACAGATGCTAATGATATTGTTACTCAAAAAAACGCAGGTGCTACAGCATATGCAATATTGGACAATTTCAGTAGTGGTAGTTACACTCCATATACAACTATTTTACCTAATGGACTTGGTAAAAACTTTACAGGTTATGTAAATAGTTCTTATCTGTATCACAGTAAATATCTTTTAGTTAATCCTTCAGCTCCTTGTGACGACCCTAAAATACTTACAGGTTCTCATAACTGGACTTCATCAGCAGATGCAGAAAATGATGAAAATACTGTAATCGTGCATAATGATACCATTGCCAATCAATATTTACAATCATTTGCAGCGGACTTTAAGGCAATCAGTGGTACAGCGGTGACGAAAGTTACTAATCCTTGTAAGCCAACAGGTATAAATTCAATTGAGAATAATGAATCTCGATTAGAAATCTTTCCTAACCCTTACAAAGGAAGCGTAAATATTAACTATAACCTTGCTGAAGATACTAAGGTTACTATGTGCGTTTATAATATTATGGGAGAAAAAGTTGCAACGCTTATAAACGGAAGTATGATGGAAGCGGGTCAACACTTATTGCAATTTAATGGCACAACTCCCGGAGTATATATACTTCAAGTGAATGAAGGTAATCATAGCTATACCCGTAAATTAATGCAAGTTCAGTAAAAAATTCACATATTTATTATTATAAAGTCCCCGCAAATACGGGGGCTTTTTTTTGCTAATATTGCAGGGAACTAAGTTGTTAAAACAATGAGAAATTTCTTTGCTTCTTTATTTGGAGCCCTGATTGGAATATTCCTGGCATTTTTTCTCATTTTTATCATTGTGGTTGGGATGATTGGACATGCAGTTAATTCTTTAAAAGAAGAAAAAACAACTACTATTAGCTCACCTTCAGTACTTGAGATCAGGCTTAGCCGTACAATAAAAGAACGAACAGAAGGAAAGTCATTTGATTTCAAATTAGATGATGAAAAGGTATTTACTGAGAATTCAGGGCTGAATGATATTATCACAAACATCCATCATGCTGCAACTGATAATTCAATAAAAGGTATATTCCTTAATCTTTCAGATGTTCCTTCAGGTATTGCAACCATTGAAAATATCCGGACTGAATTATTGAAATTCAAAGAATCGCACAAGTTTATCATTGCCTATAGCGCTGGGTATACACAGAAATCATACTATCTGGCTTCTGTTGCTGACAAAGTTTATTTATATCCTGAAGGAGAGATCTTTATGAAAGGACTTTCGGCACAAGTAATGTTCTATAAAAAGGCATTGGATAAACTCGGTATTCAAGTTCAGGTGTTTCGTCACGGCAGGTACAAAAGTTTTGTTGAACCATTCATTATGGAAAAGATGAGTCCTGATAATAAACTACAGACAAGGATGCTGTTATCATCGGTTTGGGATAGAATGCTTAATGATATTGGTTCTTCAAGAAATATACAAGTATCCACATTAAATCAGATGATTGATAGTTTAACCATTCGCACAGCACAATTGGCAGTAGACCATAAATTAGTAGATGCGCTGTTATACCCTGATGAAGTATTGGAAAGAATAAAATCTTTGTTGGGCACTCCTCCAACAAAAGAAGTTTCATTTGTAGGACTTGATGATTACAGGGAAACCTTCAATAGAACAGAATACAATACCTCAAAAATTGCCATTATATATGCTAATGGAGATATTGTGCAAGGCAATGGTGATGATGAAAATATAGGTTCTAAGCGTATTTCAAATACAATTCGCGAAGCGCGTAGTGATCCTGCTGTCAAGGCAATCGTATTGCGCGTTAACTCGCCAGGTGGAGATGCCTTGGCATCTGATATCATCTGGAGGGAAGTTGATCTTGCAAAAAAGGTTAAACCTGTTATTGTATCTATGGGCGATTATGCTGCATCGGGTGGGTATTACATTGCCTGTGATGCGGACGAAATTATTGCCGAACCGACAACCATAACTGGTTCAATTGGAGTATTCGGGCTAATACCAAATGCACAAGGATTTCTGAGCGACAAATTAGGCATAACGGTTGATACAGTTAGTACAAATACACATGCTGCTGCGGGCTCCATTTTATATCCATTACTTTCAAGTGAAGCGATAGTATTGCAGAGCGGGATTGAGAACTTCTACCATACATTCTTAACTCGTGTGGCCAATGGAAGAAAATTAACTACAGCCCAAGTTGATAGTATTGCACAAGGAAGAGTTTGGAGCGGTACACAAGCGTTAAGGATTGGATTAGTAGATACATTGGGTGATATGAAAGTTGCCATACGTATTGCTGCACAAAAAGCACATATCACAGCATTCAGTGTAGAAGAATTGCCCGGAATGATAAGTCCGTTGAGAAAAATACTAAGTAGATTCTCAGATGATGCCGAAAGCAAAATACTTGAAAAGGAACTTGGAAATATTTATGAGCCTGTGCAGGAATTATCTAAAACTATGAATATTAAAGGCGTTCAGGCCAGGATGCCATACCAATTAATAATTGAATAACTAATAAAAAAACGTTTATGCAAGCACTAGTAGGAATTATGATGGGCAGCGCCTCAGATCTACCACTGATGAAAGAAGCAGCCGCAGTATTGGAAAGTTTTGAAATACCATTTGAGGTAAATGTGCTTTCAGCGCATCGTACGCCTGATAAGGCTATGGAGTATGCAAGTAATGCAGCAAAGCGTGGTATGAAAGTTATAATAGCCGGGGCAGGAGGCGCAGCTCATCTACCAGGTGTGGTGGCAGCACTTACTCCTTTGCCGGTGATTGGTGTTCCTGTAAAATCTACCAATTCAATAGATGGATGGGATTCTGTACTTTCAATTTTACAGATGCCGGGTGGTGTTCCTGTAGCTACTGTTGCACTTAACGGTGCACACAATGCCGGTATACTTGCAGTTCAGATCATTGCAACCGGAGATTCTGCTTTAATGAAGAAGGTAATTGCATTCAAAGAAAAACTAAAAGAAAAAATATATAAATCAGCTGAGGAAGTAAATAAGCTTGACTTTAAGTTCCTGGTTAAGGGATAATTTTTTAATTCCAACATAATAGAATGCGCTTAGACATTATCCGTCGTCATCTTCCCCGCCAGTTCGTATTGGTGATCGACGTTTTCTTTTGTTTCTGCGCATTGGTTCTTGCTTACCTACTTAGATTCAACTTTGCCATACCTGTATCTGAAAGAGTAACATTCGTTTATGTATTCCCATTTGTACTTTGTTCGCGCGCTGCCAGTTTCTACATTTCGGGTATTTACAAGAACATAATCAGGTATACCGAAGCAAGAGATGTTCAACAGATTGTTGTTGTTCTTACATTGGTGAGTGCCTTCTTTGCGGCATCGAATGTGTTTATGTATCTTATTAATAAACACTTTATTGTCCCCTACTCTATTATTGTAAGTGAATACCTGGCTACAACATTTATAATGATTGCCGCAAGGCTTATATATAAATCGTTATATGCTGGGGCATTTAACCCGGCAAAGACTAAGCGTAGTATAATAATATACGGAGCTGATGAAGCTGGTATGATAACAAAGAGAGCAGTTGACAGAGATGCGGGAACCAAATACGATGTAGTTGCATTTTTAGATGAAGAACCAAGTACATGGGGCAAACGCATGGAAGGAATTACCATATATTCTCCGGATAAATTAGAGGGATTACTTTCTGATAATAACGTCGCGCATGTTGTAATGGCTGATTCTGATGTTTCATTTGAACGAAAGAATAAGATCATAGATACTTGCCTTGCATATGGAACGAAGGTCCTCAACGTACCTCCTATAAATAACTGGATAAACGGAGAACTCAGCTTTAAGCAAATAAAAAGGGTACGTATTGAAGATCTGTTAGAACGTGACCCGATCATACTTGACAAGGATAAAATAAATGCCCAGATACATAACAAAACTGTTCTTATTACTGGGGCTGCAGGCTCCATAGGCGCTGAAATCGTAAGACAACTCATTCCGTTTAAACCAAAAAAACTTGTATTGGTTGACCAAGCCGAATCAGCATTGTACGACCTGGAGCTTGAATTAAAGGAATTTGATTCCCTTATGTACAGATCATACATTGCTGACATTTGTAATTATGATAGAATAGAATATATCTTCAAAAAAGATAAGCCTGAGATTGTCTTTCATGCTGCTGCATATAAGCATGTACCCGTAATGGAAGAAAACCCCGCTGAAGCAATACTTGTAAATGTAAAAGGCTCTAAAACGGTTGCTGACATTTCTGTTACATACGGCGTTGAGAAGTTTGTGATGGTATCTACTGATAAGGCTGTGAACCCGACCAGTGTTATGGGTGCATCGAAACGCATTGGAGAAATATATATACAGGCACTGAATAAAAGAAGCGATACCCGTTTTGTAACTACACGGTTTGGTAATGTATTGGGTTCAAATGGCTCGGTAATACCAAGGTTCAAACAACAAATTGAAAAAGGCGGCCCAGTAACTATTACTGATCCTGAGATAACACGATATTTCATGACCATACCAGAAGCCTGCCAATTAGTATTGGAGGCAGGTGCAATAGGAAACGGTGGTGAGATTTTTGTATTTGACATGGGCAAATCAGTTAAGATAGTTGACCTTGCCATGCGTATGATACAACTATCAGGGCTTACATTGGGTAAGGATATCAAGATCATATTTACAGGATTGAGGCCCGGAGAAAAGTTATATGAAGAGTTATTACATAATAACGAAAACTCACTGCCTACACACCATTCACAAATACTCATTGCCAAGGTTAAGGAGTATGATTACAACACCATTGTTTCGCTGATCGATGAACTGATCGATGTTGCCACACGCCAGAATGAAATGGAGATCGTTCAGAAAATGAAGAATCTTGTTCCTGAGTTTCTCAGCAATAATTCTGTATTTGAGAAACTTGATAAAGCTATTTTGACAGAGAAGAAGTAGCCTGAGTTACCGATAATAAACTGATATCATAGATTACAATAGCCCCAGGAGGTATTTTGTCCTTGTCACCTACAAGTCCGTTTGCGAGGTTTGAAGGTATAATGAAAATAGCCCTGTCCCTAACGCGCATTAACTGCACTGCCTCATGCACACCCGATTCAACCTCATCTTCCCCAACCTTAAATCGTTTCGGGCCTTCGTTATGAGTATCATAACAAACTGTTCCGTCAAGCAGGCTTATCGTATAACTTACAGTAGCAAACTCTCCCACTTTAGCAAACTCTCCTTTACCTGGTGTTTCTATTTCATAATAGATACCAGAAGATGTACGCTGCATATCGTAATTATGCCTCTTTACATATTGCTTTATCTCATCTTCCTGTTGCAATAAAAACTCCTTGTGAGAATTGATAAGACCGTTATTTACCTGTTTTTGGGTAAGTTGTGGATGAGTATTTTGTGGCTCATTATTATTACAACTGCAAAGAATAACAGCAAATACTATAATTGGGCAGATATAATATCGAAACCCAATCTTCATTTTACTTTAAGCTCTGCTTTGTAAGAAGATAAAAGTCCCAGGAATTTTATTATCGTTTCATCCATCGACAGTTCGCTGCTGGCACCGGCGGCATTCACATGCCCTCCACCATTGAAGTGAGCTCGTGCAAATTTATTTACGTCGAACTTATGTTTGGAGCGGAAAGATATACGTATGAGTCCATCAGCTTTTTCAGTGAATAGTGCCGAAAAAGCTACACCTTTTACGGATAAAGGTTGGTTTACTAATCCCTCTGTATCTCCGTCTTTGTAATCGAAACGTTCGAGTTCACTATTAGTTAAAGCAATGAAACCGGTAGAGAACTCAGGAAGTATTTTCATTTTCTCAAGTAATGCAAATCCAGTAAGTCTTAAACGGACTTCACGGTTAGTATCGTTTATTAATTCATATACTTTGGTAACCTCCGCTCCTTTTTCCATTAATTCAGCTACTACGTTATGTGTGTGCGTACTGGTTGATGAAAAACGGAAACCGCCTGTATCAGTCATTATACCTGCGTACAGGCAATTGGCAATAGCCTTATTTATCTTTTTCTTTTCTCCCAATTTTTCGATCAGGTCAAATACTAATTCACCGGTAGATGATGCACTTACACTATGAAAAGCCAGGTCAGTAAATTTTTCAGGCAATGGATGATGATCTACCATGAGCTTTATTGCTTTTGACTTAGCAACAGCAGGGCCTAACTCGTCAATACGCTTAAGTCCGTTAAAATCAAGGCAAGCTATAAGGTCAGCCGATTTTATTGCTGTCAAAGCTTCAGAAGGTTTTTTATCGTAGGTGATTATATCCTTAGCTCCGGGCATCCACTTCAAAAAATCGGGATATACATTAGGAGAAAGAACAGTAACTGTATGGCCAAACCGTTTTAAAAAATGAGCGAACCCTAACGATGAGCCTATAGCATCTCCATCGGGAGATTTATGCATAATGATGGTAACCTTTTGAGGTTCACTTATTATTTCCTTAAGTTTTAAGAGTTCTTGCTCAGTCACAGAAATTAATTTACAGGTTGCAAAGTTAATTTATATTTGCGGACACTTTAAAAAACATACTCTATTATGGCATCAAACAGAACATTCACCATGGTTAAGCCACTTGCAGTTACTGACGGCAATGCAGGCGCTATATTACAAATGATACAAAAGGCTGGTTTTAAGATCATTGCTGTGAAACAAACCAAACTTAGCAAAGAGGCAGCAGGTGCTTTTTACGCAGTACATAAAGAACGTCCTTTTTATGGTGAATTAGTTGATTCTATGTCATCAGGGCCAATTGTTGCAGCTATATTAGAAAAGGCTGATGCCGTTAATGATTTCCGCAAGCTTATTGGGGCTACCGATCCGGCTAAGGCTGATGCAGGTACCATTCGTAAGCTATATGCTAAATCAATTTCCGATAACGCAGTTCATGGCTCTGATAGCGATGAAAATGCAAAGATCGAAGGCGATTTCTTCTTTTCAATGTTAGAGAGGTTTTAAAAAGCATTTGCTAACTACTTTTGACTTTCCACTTTTCAACTCATGGAAGGGGGTTTCTGGTAATCAGCATGTTACTCGAAAATAAGACGTTTCTGATATTAACAGTTATTTCTTCCAGCTTATTTTTTGCATATCCGGAAGGTGATACCTGCCTCAGCCAGGTATGGGGTACCAATTCCTAGCTCTACATGAACACCTATGGTATTTGAAAAATACCGGCGGTAACCGAATAAAAGCTGAAGGCTCGGTAACACAAAAGAAGACCTGCCCATAGCAAGTTGGGTATATTGTTGACTCGATAGAGGCAAAATGCCATCAACCCAAAAGGAAAGGCCTATACGTGTACCAACATAAGTATCTGTGTTGGTATTCTTAATAAAATGGAATAAATATCGTAAGGCAATATTTGTACGTGTTATTGATTCTGTATAGCCCGTTATTGAAGTATTCTCAGTTTGGGGAATATCGTTCAGTTTCTGGTATGTTACACATATTCCAACACTTTGGTCATTCCTGAAACTATAGTCACCAGTTAAATTTATCGCAGGAGATACGGAAGTCGGAACCTGGATCGAAGCACCTTTAATAGGCAAGGCCCCCTCTACTGCAACAAATATTGTGCTATACCCTACTCCGGCATTTATAATAAAAGCTCCTTTTCCTGACCGGCTTTTTGGGTATGTGTGCAATGTATCATTAGTACTTACCTGGCTAAAAGCAGAATTATAAAATGCCAATGAAAGTAATAGTCCAAAAGTCAGCTTTCTCATTCCTTTAATTTTTTGACAAATATACATCCTCTATTCTATCTTCTTCTTTTCCTCTTCAATAATGTGCATAAGGTTATTCGCTAACTCTTTCAATTGTGGCAAGAATGCTTTTAATTCGGCAATAGTTGTTGCAGAATTATCTTTTTCAAATGTTGATAATAGCTCTGAAAGGTCCAGATAATCGCTATACTGAATAGTGGATTTCATACGATGAGCTATACGCTGCACTAATTTCAGGTCGTCCATTGCAATTGCATTTTCAATATCAGCAATATCTACCGGTATATTCTTCTGCATCAGGTCAAGAATTTCAGTAACGAAATCCGTATCACCATCTGCCAGTGAATAGAGGTAGCTTAAATTCGTGTGGTCGGCCATTTTGTGGTTTTATAACTTATTTAGCGCACTCATAACCGGGTCTTTCATATTACGGCTTATGGGTACATTCTGATCGCCTACACTAATTGTGTTATCGTCTATCTCCTTTATTTTATCAATACGTACTATATAGGAACGATGCACGCGAATAAAATCCTTCTTTGGTAACTTATCTTCTATAGCTTTCATTGTAGATAGTATAGTATAGCGGTGTTTCTCTACATATATGTTTACATAATCAGCCAGGGCTTCTATCATTAATACATCCTTCAGGTTAAGATGTACAAACTTATTGGTAACCTTAATGAACAATTCATTGCTTTCAGGGGTTTCCTGTTTCAGGTTCTCCTGCATTTCTTTAGCCTTGGTAACAGCTTTCAGAAAACGTGGATATTCAACAGGCTTTAAAATATAGTCAGTCACATTAAAGTCAAATGCCTCAGCAGCGTAATCCTTTTTAGAAGTAATAAGTATTACCTGCGGTATATCGTGAAAGGTTTTTATAAAGTCTATGCCACTCATTTCGGGCATTTCAACATCAAGCAATAACAGATCTGGCCTTTCTTTCTTAATTGCCTCAAGGGCTTCAATTGGATTGGTAAATACTCCTGTTAGTGTCAGGAAGGGAGTTTTCTCTACGCAATGCTTAACTGCAGCACGGGCTACTTCGTTATCATCAATAATAATACATTTCATGGGCGGGGGTTTCGCTTTCAAAGGTAGCAATTTTACCGAATAAAACACGGGTTGCTGCCAATCATCGAATGAATATTACCATTCATCGGTTTTGACTAACAAAGGGGGTTAAACCGCCGTAACATTGGGTATAAATAAAAACAAACGATATGAAAACGACAAGCATTCACACCAGCGACAAAAAAGAAACGACAGTAGCGTTAACATTTATTGCAACTCTATTCCTCTTGTTATTAGTAGCGAGCAACCTTATGGCTGCTCCAAACAAAATGGATAAAGAAGTATTTACGGCAGATTGCAATAATCAGCAGGCAATTATTAAATGGAATATAAGTACAGAACTGTCAGATGTATATTATACCGTAGAACGTACCCAGGATGGAGTGAATTATGAGTTAGTAAGTGATGTTCAGGCTATTGCAGGTTCGTCATTACACCAATATTCAGTTGTTGACGAAAATCCTTTAAAAGGAATAGCATACTACAGAATATCAGAAACTAATGATGAAGGCAAGAAGAACTACCTGAATACTGTTGTATATACCCCTTGCCAAAACGAAGAATCTATTAATGCTTTCAACAAAGCTTCGAACATATTTATACAAGTGAATTCGAACACATATGACTCTTGTACAATCGTTTTGAAAAGCACCGACGGCAAAGTTGTCTTTTCGCAAAACCGCAAAGTATCATTAGGCCTGAATAATTTTAATATAGCGCCTAAAGTAAACAAGGGCATCTACATGCTGTATGTTACCTATAGCAGTATGAAATTGAATAAGGTATTCGTGCTGGAATAAGTACAATTAATTGAGAGGATGGGATGCAGGGGAGCAGAATGGCTCCCCTGCTTTTTGTTATTTAATTCAGGTTGTAGCATAATGCCTTTTATTTCATGTCCCTGGCATTCAAAACCATTATTTACCAGTCGTCGAATGAAACTTACCAATCGTCGGTTTGCATGAACGCAAGCCCCTAAACCACTGTAAACTTGTATATAAATAAAAGAAACCCGATATGAAAACTACAACAAATAAAAACTACAACGGCAGAATAGAGGCGATAACAGTTATCACATTTTTTATAATACTATTCATCTTCACTATACTATCAGGAAATGTATCTGCACAGGTTAACGGTAATTCAGGACATTGCCTTGAATTTAACGGTACTACATCAGGAGTGACCGCTAATAGCGGCAACCTTAAACTAAACCAGGGCAACACCATGACGGTTACAGCCTGGGTTAAATGTAACAGCACAAACAGCGAAGGAAGCTGGGCTAGCATAGTGACACTAAATAACGGAGATGCAGGTTATAGCGGAGATGACGGACAGTTCTGGTTACAACATAGCCAGGATAACTCATTATTTGAGTTTGCAGTGGAAAATGCATCAGGCGCAAGGAATTATGTAGAGAGTGTTACTGCACCAGTTACTGGCCAATGGTATCATGTAGCCGGTGTTTATGACGGATCATATATTAACCTTTATGTAAATGGTGTATTAGAGTCCAGAACTGCTCAAACAGGTAAGATCAATACCTACAATGGAAATTACAACCTGGTATTCGGACAATGGGCAAATGCGGGTAATGCATACCGCAGGTTTAACGGTGATATCGATGAAGTTACCATCTGGAATACTGCTTTGACCCAAACACAAATACGTGCTTATATGTGCCAAAGTTTACAGGGAATTGAAAGTGGCCTTGTAGGGTACTGGAGAATGAACGAAACATCGGGTAATACAGTTTACGATGTAACATCAAACAGGTACAATGCAGTATCATCAAATACTTCAATTGTATTGTCTGGCGCTCCAATTGGTAATGCAAGTGCAAACACTTTTGGCGGTACACGTCTTTCATTGAATAATCCTACCTACGGCGATTCACTCGTGATAAATACTCTCAGTTCTACTCCAATAGGAATTATAATCTACCGCATAGATACTATGCCAAATAGTACAACTCCTCCTACAGGCTATGCTTCACTTGCTACAAAATACTATTATGGTGTTTATATTATTGGTTCTACAACACCAACTTACAAAGTCACCTACTATTATACCGGTAACCCAATGATTACTTCAATCAATATAGGTGGCTTGGCTATGCGTTCCGACAACACAGTTACTATATGGTCTGATTTGGCTGCCACCATAAATACCTCCAGCAAAATGTTACAGAAAGCAAACGTGAGTGGAAGAAATGAGTTTATACCTGCCGTGAAAATAATCGGTCTTCCTATCAGCTTGTTAAATTTCAGTGCTGCACCCAATGGTAATGTGGTAGATATTAAATGGGCTACTGCAACCGAAATAAATAACAGTTTCTTTACAATAGAAAGAACTACTGATGGCATTAATTACGAAACAGTTGCTACTGTAAAAGGCTCAGGAAATACTAATTATGAAATAAATTACGCTGCAACAGATGCTAATCCGGTTTCAGGCATATCTTACTATCGCCTTCGCCAAACGGACTTTGATGGCAAATCAAAAACTTTTGAAGCAGTTGTAGTTACTTATACTGAAAGTACATCTAATTCACTTAATGTAAAGAGTGTTTATCCTAATCCTTTTGGAAACAGCTTTTCAGTTAACCTGGAATGCAATAATGCTAAGACCCTGAACATTGAAATACTAAGCATTAACGGCCTTACCATTGATAAAGAAACAGTTAGCTGCACAGAAGGAAGCAACACATACAAGTATGCAAAAGGGTATATGCTTACAACAGGAACCTATTTTGTTTCGGTTACCGATTCTTCAAACGGGCAAACGACAGTAAAGAAGATTGTAAAACTATAATACTAAAACTACTTCATTGAGGATGGGGTAAGGCCCGCAAGGGCCGAATACAGGGAGGGTGGTTGAAAGGGGTTTCGCCACCCTTTCCTGTTTTTATAAAGCCACATTGATTTTAATCATATTTTTACTCGCAGAGTGTAGGTATATTGCAAAATGCCATTATACTCATTGCAAACTAAGAAACCCCGTAATTGAAAATTCAACGTAAAATAATAGCTGTTTTCTGCCTTGCTTTTAGCGCATTGGTTGCTGTGGCTGTATATTCTTATTATAACACCCGTCTTGGCGCACACTCTGCACAAATGACTGAACACACCCAAATTGTTCTATACAATATTGAACAGGTGCTTACAGTAAATACCGAGATGGAAGATGCTGCAAGAGGATATGTAATTACAAGAGACAACAAGTATATAAACACCTGTTATAAGGCATCAGTAATTGCTAATGAGCACCTCCACAATTTAGAACAGTTAGTGAAAGATAATCCTCCCCAGGAACAAAGAGCCATTCAACTCTCAACACTTGTAAATGCACGTATAAGTTATTACTATGATGCCATTGACGCGAGAAGCAAGTCATTCGCAGATGCACAGAAAATGATGGAAACTTCATCTGAAAATGCATTACAGGAAAAAATCCACTCTACTATTTCACAAATGCAGAATGAGGAAAACAGGCTTTTAGCAATCCGTGTTAACGAAAACCAAAAGGCCATTCATAGTTCTGTCATAACTATTCTGTTGGGTTGTGGGATCTCATTTATGTTTGGTGTATGGGTTTTGTATAGCCTGAATAGTGACATGAACAGAACAAAGTTTGCTGAAAGCAAAGCATTAGCGAGCGAGCGCAAATACCGTACAATGGTTGAAGAAGCAGCCGATGTGGTTTTCACTTGCGACTATAAAGGCAAATTCACTTTTATTAATCATCGCGTAGAAAACCTGACAGGATATAGTAGTAATGAATTGATAGGCAAAGATTTTATGTTTCTTATAGCACCTGAAATGTTGGATAATGTAAAGGAATTCTATGGCCGCCAGTTTAAAGACTGGGTATCCGAAACCATATTGGAATTTCAGGTATTACAGAAAAATGGCGATAAAAAATGGGTGGAACAAACTGTTGTGCTTATTGGAGATGGAAAGAAGGTAAGCGATTTCCAATGTATTGTGCGCGATATTAGTGTACGAAAAGAACTAGAGGAACGGTTATCTGAGAGTAATACAAAGTTCCAGACGCTCTTTGACTCAAGCCCTTTTGGAATTGCAGTTTTTGAATTAAGTCCCGGTAGAATTATAGAAGCTAATGAAGCATACCTTGATATGATTGGCTATACGCACCAGGAAGCATTTGGGCATACTCCTATGGAACTTGGCGTTATAGATCCTGCTGAAAGGGCTGCCATAATAGAACGGATCAGGAAGGTGGGATCATCACAAAATCAGGAACAAACTATGCGTCACCGTTCCGGCCGTGAAATTATTTGTCTTTATTCAAACAAGCTGATAGAACTTGGTGGTGAAAAATATAGCCTGGTTTTATTTTCCGATATTACTGAAAGAAAGAAACTTGAACAACAGTTAGTTGTGGCAAAAGATCTGGCTGAAGAGGCAACCAAAGCCAAAGAAATGTTCCTGGCCAGTATGAGCCATGAAATACGCACACCAATGAATGGTGTTATTGGCATGGCAAATCTGCTTGCAGATACAACCCTAAATAAAGAACAGGACGAATATGTTATTGGAATAAAAGACTCTGCCAATAGACTGCTTTCGATCATTAATGATATTCTCGATCTTTCAAAGATCAATGCCGGAAAAATTACTTTTGAAAATGAGCCGTTCAATATTAAAGAACTTATTAAGGGCATATCTTTTACGCTTGGTATTCGCGCAAAAGAAAAGAATATAAAATACAATACACACATTGATACTAAATTACCCGATTATATTGTTGGTGATTCTGTCCGCCTTTCGCAGATATTATGGAACCTAGGAGGCAATGCAATAAAGTTTACTGAAAAGGGTGAAGTAAACCTCGATGTTTCAGTTGAAAACGAAACAGAAGAAAAATTGCTCCTGAGATTTCTTATAAAAGATACAGGTATTGGTATACCTAAAGAAAGGCTTGCGGTGATCTTTGAACCTTTTGTTCAAGCTGACTTGAGCACCACACGCAAATATGGCGGCACCGGGTTAGGATTAAACATCACCCAAAAACTTGTTGAACTGCAAGGTGGTAAGGTAAAGATAGAAAGCGAACTTGGTGTTGGCTCCGTGTTTTCTTTTAGTATTGAGTATAAAAAGCATTCCTTAACTCCGGAAGCTGTTCAGATAGATGTATTAAGTAAACCTAAGGATCTTAAAGGAATGAATGTGCTTTTTGTAGAAGACAATAAAGTAAATCAGCGCGTGGGAGAAAGAACACTTACAAAATGGGGAGCCAATGTTACTATTGCCGAGAACGGCAGAGTTGCAATTCCTTTACTGAACAAGAACAAATACGATCTTATTTTAATGGACCTGCAAATGCCTGAAATGGATGGTGTAAAAACCACGCAATATATACGTAAACAAATGCAACCTCCTGTTTCCAACATACCGATAATAGCTATGACAGCATCGGCATACCGCGGTGAGTATGACAAGTGTATTGAAATAGGAATGAATGATTACATATCAAAACCATTTAAGCCCGATGAATTATATGCCATGATAGTTAAGGCTATAGCCATAAGCAGGAAAACTGCTTAACGCAATACTAATTCATCAACTACTTCAGTGCCTACAAGGGCATTCAGATCTTTAATTATACGGTTGCGGACATATAATACTTCGTTACGTACAACAGCTGAATTAATTGTTACAACCAGTTTTCTGTCAGAAATGTAAATATCCGTTGTGTGTTTCGCAACTCCTGGCCCCACAGCCTTTTCCCATGAACGAATAAGTTTATGTTCATCTATTTTATCGTCTAAGCGATAAAGCTTAAGCATATCCTTAATAGCCTCGGCTAACTTCTGGTCGTTACTGCTCCTCATGATCGTGCATAATCTGGTTCAGCAACTTCATCCATACTTCCCTCGTTGATAGGGAATATCCGGTAGTCCTTATCTTTTTTTTCCAATAGGTTTTTCATGCGGGTATGGCTGGTATCAGTAATAAACACCTGCTGAAAATCTTCACCCGTTACCATATTGATGAGATAGCTTACGCGTGCTTCATCGAGCTTATCAAAAATATCATCGAGCAACACTATCGGTGGAAAACCAAAATATTTTTTCAAGAAATGGAACTGCGCTATCTTCAAGGCTATGATAAATGATTTTTGCTGGCCCTGCGATGCAAATTTTTTCAGTGGGTGCCCGTCTTTTAAAAATATCCAGTCATCTTTATGTATACCCGTGGTAGTATATTGTACCATACGGTCCTTATCAACAGCTTTGTTGAACAATGTACCATAATCACCTTCAGAGATCTGAGAAGAATATGCAAGGTTTGCAATTTCACGTGAGCCAGATATTTCACTATACACCTTTTCAAAAAGCCCTGTGAATGATTCTGTAAATTCTTTTCGCTTAGTATATATAGCATTCCCTTTTTCAACCAATTGCTCATCCCAAATTGCCATAAGGGTATCATCCCATTTACCCGTTTCATAGAATCGCTTTAGCATGGCATTGCGTTGCAACAGCGCCTTGTTGTATTCTATTAAATTGTTCAGGTATGCTGAATCTATTTGTGAGAGTATACTATCAACAAACTTCCTGCGCACTTCACTACCTTCATGTATAAGTTCTATATCAGTGGGCGATATCATTACCATAGGCAATAAACCAATATGTTCTGACAAGCGGCTGTAGTCCTTTTTATTCCGTTTAAATAGTTTACGATCGTTCCTTTTTTGCGCGCAGTAAATTTCTTCCAGTTCATTATTTTTATGAAACACACCTTGAATCACAAACATATCCTCATCATGAAATATATTCTGGTTATCGAAGGAATTGAAATAGCTTTTACAAAAAGAGAGATAATGAATAGCATCTAATAAATTTGTTTTGCCTGCTCCATTATGCCCCACAAAACAATTTATACCCTGCGAAAACTCCATATTCGCCTGGCGATAGTTCTTAAAATTAATTACAGAAATATTATTGAGATACATGAGCCAAATTTATGCTTTATAATTCTAATTAATACACTAAAAGCGTTTTATAAATATCTCCGCTTTTCTTTTCCAGTTTATAACAATATACACCCGGCTTAAGGCTGGTCTTTTTTATATCGAGCAGGTATTCATGATTACCTTCTTTCATTAGTCTGTCGGGATACACATTCATAACTTTATTACCCCGCATATCAATTATAGAAAGGCTTACTCTTTCGGGATCATACAAATTATAGCTAAACCATATACTAGAATTATTGGCCGCCACCTCGCAACTACTATTACTTACTCTGGGCCCTTTGGGCGTATATAGCATCCAATCGAGGTCGCCCGGATCTAGAATTGCGGTAAACACTTTTAATTTGTGGTTATCCAGTTGCATCCATATCGGGCGGATAGTATTATTATATGCAGCTACATCCACATAATCTCCGAAAAAGTCAGATGCTGTAGGTACAAATGAGTTATCGTTTATCCTGAAATTGTAAAAGTTGTTTCCCCCGTCTTTCGATACCGCCAAATATACATCCGTAGTATCTCCTTTATGTTCGCGCCTGTCGTAAAACAAACTGTACAAATAACCGGTAACCGGGTCTATGGTAAGCCAGGTCATAAATTGCTGACTGTTACTTTCATCGTTATTTATGCGCATGGGCTTGCTCCATGTTTCTCCTTTATCGGTTGACCTTACAAACCATATATCCGTATTATCGCTCCCATTGCGCTGATCACTCCAGCTTATGTAAATCGTTCCTTTATAAGGTCCTTCACTTATATCACAACATATCACAGGTAAACCATTGCACCTGTCAATTCCATGAATATCATAATCCCATCCGCCAATAATAGTTGTCACTTTTGTTTCTTTTGGCGACCATGTCTTACCTCCGTCAAGGCTCTTTTTAAACAGAATGCCTTCCGGGCCAGCCCAGGCATCATACACTTCTCCCTCCGGGCCAACGCATGGCACTGCACCTTCGTCGGTATTATCCCCATCAAGGCAGTCGCCTCCAAAATTATCCAGGCGGAGCGGTTTGGTCCATGTAGCTCCGGTATCATCTGATTGAGAAAAAAGTATGCGGCTACTGTCGGTAGGTTTATGTGAAGCGTATTTATCAAACTCAGTCCACGACAAATAAATATGATTGCGATATTGGCTATGTGTAAGGTCTACAATGGCTCCAGGCTTATCCTCATTCTTAGGTGGATTCAACCCTGCGTATGTTCCACTGCTCCAGGTAATACCTCCGTCGGTAGATTTCTGGCAAACCATTCTATCTATCCATCCTCCATCAGGCGGGCTTGATAAATGAATAAAGTAGAATGTGCCTGCCGTATCGCATAATAACAATGGATCTCCGTATACTCCAAAAGAAGACTTCATAATACCATGATTCCAGGTATTGCCGGTATCTTTTGAATTATAAAAATTGGTGATGTTTGACCCGGCAACTATTTTACCTAAAGATGAAGGAGAAAAAGCCAACGAAACTTCTTCGGGATCGTTGGTACTATCGATACAAATATTTTTTTGAGCTAAACAAGTAGCTGAACACAAACAAAAAAAGGTGATTTTCAGTACTATAAATCTATGATGCCTCACACATTATTAAATCAAACTAATTGCCGAACCTCCGATTTAGTGAAAAATGGCTTTTTTGAAAGAAAAAGCCCGTTTTACTTAACAAAAGTAAGAGAAAAAGTTAATAAAATGAGAAAATATTAACAGTTTCTAAACATGTTGAAAACCTCCTTTCTGTATTCTTCTGCCCAATACTATTTTGTTATACATTTGCGCCCTTAATCAAAAAAACCATGCGGAACGGAGCAATGGTATTTGCAGGCATTTCAGGATGTTTTGCGGTGATTCTGGGGGCTTTTGGAGCCCATTTTTTGAAGGACAAAGTGGCGAGTGGTGTTTTAAGCACCACCGATCTTGACGCCTACAAAACTGCTGTGCAATATCAACTCGTTCATACTCTGGCTATTATGGGTATTTTTTCAATCAAAGAAAGGTATCCTTTATATAACAAAACAATAAGTGTTCTATTCATGACAGGTATTATACTTTTTTCAGGCTCAATTTATTTACTCTCTACAAGCGGAGTTACCGGTATGAATTTTAAGTGGCTTGGCCCTGTAACACCATTAGGTGGTTTATGTTTTATTGCAGGTTGGGCTTGTCTTGTGTTTTCAGCTATTAAACAAAAAGAAGTATCTAAGCAGTAGAAATGAAGAAGTACGAAGCATATAAGGCGAGGCTATCTAAAATTGCGGATATAGAATATTCGCTCGCGGTGCTTGGTTGGGACCAGGAAACATATATGCCGGAAAAAGGCGCTGAATACCGTGCCCAACAAATTTCAACTCTTTCAGGCATCTGTCACGATATGTCGGTAGATAAAGAACTGGGAGAGCTACTTAAGAAATTGAATAAAAATAAAGATCTTGATAAAAAGCAGGGTAAGAATATAGAAGAAAGCTATAAAGATTATAAGCTAAGTAAAAAATATACTACCGAGTTTGTTGAGTTGTTAAGCAAAACAACATCAGAGTGTTTTCAGGCGTGGCAAAAAGCGAAGAAAGAAAGCAACTTTAAAATATTCGCCCCGCACTTTACCAAAATGGTAAAACTGAAAAGGCAGGAAGCGGAAATGATCGGTTATAAGAAACATCCTTACGACGCATTGCTTGACCAATACGAACCGGGAACAAATGTGGCTGACCTTGATATATTATTTAAGGATGTAAGGGAGCAATTGGTTGACTTTGTAAAGAAAATAGCTGCTGCAAAACAAAATACAGACGCGTTCGCACACAAACATTACGATAAGGATAAGCAATGGAACTTTGGTATTGACCTGCTAAAGCAAATGCATTACGATTTTGAAGCAGGAAGACAGGATATTTCTATTCATCCTTTCACGACGAGTTTCAATCCACATGATGTGCGTGTTACTACCAAAATAATTGAGAACAACCTCAAGTCCATGATATGGTCGTGCATACACGAAGGCGGCCATGGATTATATGAACAAGGCTTACCTGTTGAACAATACGGCTTACCACTAGGCGAAGCAATTTCATTGGGCATACATGAATCTCAATCAAGGATGTGGGAAAATAATGTTGGCCGCGGCTTATCTTACTGGAAAGCTAATTACAAAAAATTGCAGAGTTATTTTCCAGAGAATTTAAAGAATGTATCGCTCGATGAGTTTTACAAAGGGATCAATCTTGTAAAACCTTCTCTTATTCGCATAGAAGCGGATGAGGTGACATACCATTTTCACATACTTGTACGTTATGAAATAGAAAAGGCATTGATGGCAGGTGATATTAAAGTAGACGAGTTGCCTGAGTTCTGGAATGCACATTACAAGAAATATTTAGGTGTTCAGGCAAAATCAGATGCTGAAGGTGTGTTACAGGATATACATTGGTCACACGGCAGTATCGGCTATTTCCCTACCTACTCATTAGGCAGTTTTTACGCAGCGCAGTTCTTTCACCAGGCAAGTAAGGACATTAAAGGCCTGCAAGAACATATAGAGAAAGGCAATATGTTACCGTTATTGAAATGGTTACGTGAAAAAATACATAAGCATGGTAAGTTCTATTCAGCTGAAGAACTATGCAAACGCGTTACCGGGGAGAAATTGAACTTTAAGTATTTTATGAATTATGCAAAGGATAGGTACTCTGTAATATATAATCTAAAAAAGTAGTAAGAATAATAAACCAAAACACTTTCATATGAAGAACATTGGGATAAAAGCAGAATCAGCGACATTAGCCAATATTGGGTTCGATGGCCTAGATACCATTTACTGGAATCTCAATCCTACTCAGTTAATTGAGAAGACAATACAACTTGGTCAAGGTACTTTTAATGATACCGGCGCTCTTATGGTTGATACCGGCGAATTTACAGGCCGCTCGCCAAAAGATAAGTTTACCGTGAAAGACGCCATAACAAAAGATACTGTTTGGTGGGGCGATGTTAACTTCCCTTTTGAGCCGGAAAAATTCAGTGCACTTCGTAAGAAGATGATGACGTATGCTAAGGGCAAAACAGTTTATGTACACGATGCTTATGTATGTGCTGATAAGGAACACAGGGTTAATGTTCGCGTTATAACCGAAACACCTTGGGCAAGCCTTTTCTCAAATAACTTATTCCTTCGCCCAACAACTGAAGAGTTAAAGACATTTACTCCTGAATGGCACATAATTTGCTTACCTGGTTTCAGGGCTAACCCTACAGAAGACGGAACAAGGCAACATAATTTTACCATGCTTAACTTTACCGATAAGCAGGTAGTTATTGGCGGTTCTTCTTATACAGGCGAAATAAAGAAATCAATGTTCACCATGTTGAATTATACTTTACCAATGAAGGGAGTGCTTTCCATGCACTGCTCTGCAAACATTGGTAAAGATAAAGACACTGCTATTTTCTTCGGGCTTTCAGGTACAGGCAAAACAACATTGTCTGCTGATCCTGAACGTGGCTTGATCGGTGACGACGAGCATGGATGGTCTGATAAATCTGTTTTCAATTTTGAAGGCGGATGTTATGCTAAATGCGTAAATCTTTCTAAAGAAAAAGAACCACAGATCTTCGATGCTATCCGTTTCGGTACATTGCTTGAAAACACACGGTGCCATTCTGATACATGCACTGTTGACTATGATAACATTTCAGTTACTGAAAATACACGCGCTGCATATCCTATCAACTTTATTGATAACGCAGTTGAGCCTTCTGTAGCTGGCATTCCTAAAAATATTTTCTTCTTAACCTGCGATGCGTATGGAGTTCTTCCTCCAATATCCAAGCTGAATGTAAACCAGGCAATGTATCATTTTATTTCAGGTTATACTGCTAAGGTTGCAGGAACTGAAGTGGGTGTTACTGAGCCTCAGTTAACCTTCTCTGCTTGTTTTGGTAAAGCGTTTTTACCATTGCACCCAATGAAGTATGCAGACTTACTTGGTAAGAAGCTCAGCAAACACAATGTTAATGTGTGGTTAGTTAATACAGGTTGGTCTGGTGGCCCTTATGGCGTTGGCAGCAGGATGAAGCTTTCTTATACTCGCGCTATGATCACTGCAGCTCTAAATGGTTCGTTAGAGAAAGTGAAGTTCGATACACTTCCTGTATTTGATCTTGCTATTCCTACAACCTGTCCTAATGTTCCTACCGAAATACTTAATCCGAGGAACACCTGGAAAGACAAGGATGCTTATGATGCAAAATCAAACGACCTTGCAAATTCATTTGTAAAGAACTTTGAGCAATATGCCAATAGCGAAAGTGCAGAAGTTTTGAAAGCTGCGCCTAAGGCTGCAGTAAATGCATAGCCCCTCCCAAACCCTCCCCATAAGGGAGGGCTTATAAATACAAAGGCCGGAAATTTTCCGGCTTTTTTATTCCAGCTATCAGCTCTTTGTATACCAATTTCGATTTTAGTTGTGGCAATAAGGCGTATACCTATTCTTTTACGATTTAGGTCGAAAAATTTGTTTTTATATTAATATTGCGTACATTAGCGTAAGCAATTAGGTAAGTTTCATTAATAAATCCTTGATTCTCCATTAGTTAGTAAGAATAAAACTATTTAATTAATAAAAAAGTCATGAAAAAAAGTTTACTATCCCTACTGTTTATCACTTTTTCAATTATTAATACCCAGGCTACCATTAGTCAAATAAGATGGGGTACCACGGGTGATCCGCTGAATGGCCTTACCGTTACCTGGAGTAACACAGGCACCAAAGATTCTATTAAATGGGGCTATACTACTTCTTATGAAAAAGGAAAATTTGTAAGTACGTCGAGAACCGGATATACATCGGGCACACTTTTCTTTAAATACACCTTCCCTACAGTTACAGGCAGTTCAACTATATATTACGCACTATATGATTCTAAGGCTAAAACCTGGGGCAGCCAAATGACATTCAAAACTGCACCACTGGCTAGTGCAAATAATTTTTCTTTTTGCGCAATGGGCGATTGCAGAGATGTACCTTCCGAACTTACTAAGGTTTCAAACCTGGGAAGCGCACAAAATCCTTCATTTTGCTTATTTAATGGCGATTTAACTGTTGACGGAAACAGTGCATCTGAATATAACACCTTCTTTACGGCAGCAGCAAATTATCTTCAAAACAACTTAAATCTTCAAGCTGAAGGAAACCATGATTATGCTGATGAGTCTATGTTTTCAAACCTTTGGGACTTACCAACCACGCACGGCCAAAATCTTTATTATGCTGTTACTTACGCAAACTCAATTTTTATAACAATAAATGCCAATACATTTTACAGTAATGGCTCAGATGCCACTCAATTAGCCTGGTTAGATTCAACCCTTGCAGCAGCACAGGCAAACAAGAATATAACCTGGAAAGTAGTTTCTCTGCATTATGCGTTTTTTACGGATGGAGAACATAACGGCGATATGAATGCATTTCGTTCTACAATTTGGGCGGCCTTTGATAAATATGGTGTTGACCTGGTATTAAATGGCCACGACCATAACTACCAACGTACTTATCCTGTAAATTTAAGTGTTAGCTCAACCGCTCCGGTTGCGAAATATGGAAGTGGCCCGGGCGAGGGCAGGATGGAGATAACTTTTGGTGGTGCCGGCGCTTCACTTTACTCTTCACTGTCTACTGCTGATAAGTGGGCTCTTTTGAACTTTAATTCAATCAATGGCTATAACTACGTTACAGTAGCGGGTTGCAAAATGCATATAATTGCATACAACGATGCAAATAGCATAATTGATTCGGTTACCCTTAATAAAACAGGAACTTCGGAATGTAATTCACCAACTGGAATTGAAGCAACGTCTCAATCTCCTAATGTAGTTAAGGTTTTCCCAAACCCGGGCAAAAACGTTTTCACGCTGCATTATTCTTCAGATTTGACGGGTGAGGCAACTATTCAGGTAGTTGATCTTTCAGGAAGAATAGCTTATACACAGAAAGTAAACAAAACCGGCCAGGAGTTGAACTATAATTACGATATGTCGAAATATGCAACCGGTGTTTATAACATATCGATTACCATAGGTGACCAAAGAGATAACACAACCTTCGAATTAATTAAATAAAAGCAATATCCCCCTTATACTCACTTATCTTGAGTTGCTCCGGCAATAAGGTATTTGAGTATAAGGGCTTTTTGTTTATCAGTAAATTGGTTTCCACCATTTTTATTTTTCATTTTATCTACTACCTTGGGCCAGTATGAAGCACGGCAACTTTTAGGAATAGCCTGCGATATGGTGTGACACCTACTGCATACCTTATACCACGTAAGCGCTTCGGGGCTGCTGCGTTTGTAAACAGGGTTATCAGGAATAGTTGCATTATATATTCCGCCACAAGCTACGAGTGTAGATATTAAAACAAAAAGCACAAGTACCTTTTTCATTTGAAATTAAACTTATACAAATTTAACAGAAGTGGTAAAAGTACATTTCAGCTATTACGCTATAAAGTGAAACTATTTTAATATCTGCATTCTATTTGCATCGAGACGTAAAAAGATAAAGAGTAGCAAGGTAAATGACCATAATGAAGAACCGCCATAGCTCATAAACGGTAATGGAATACCTATAACAGGAATAAGTCCCAATGTCATACCCACATTAACTGCAATGTGTATAAAGAATATGGACGCCACTCCGTATCCATATATACGGCTGAATGGGGATCGCTGTCGTTCGGCAAGGAATACGATCCGAACAAGCAATATAAGAAACAGCATTACCACAAATGAGGCGCCTACAAACCCCCACTCCTCACATAAAGTACAGAAAATAAAATCGGTTGCGTGTGCAGGCACGTAATTTAATTTTGTTTGTGTGCCCTGTAAATAACCTTTACCCCAAAATGTACCCGACCCAATCGCAATCTCCGCCTGGTTAAGGTTATAGCCTTCTTTGTTCTTATTCACATTGGTTCCCAGGAACACATCAATACGTTTACGTTGATGTGGCTCAAGATGTTTGTAGGCAAAATCAGTTCCCCATATCATTACAATGCCCCCTGCCAATATAGCACCCACACGCAACAGGTCTTTTCTTTTCCTACGGGTAAAAAAAGTAAATGCTGCAAGAGCAATACCTATTAAAATACAGCTAAGGATTATTTTACTACCCAACAAAGCAAGTATAAACAGCACGATACAAATAAAACCTACCAATAATATATTGCCCGATAAACCCTCACGATACATTACAAATATGAACGCGGTATAGGTTATCGCTACACCTGTTTCATTTTCAAAAATTATAAGTAGAATCGGAACAACTACCATTGCGATTGCCTTAAGTTTGACACTGGCTTTAGCAATTTTAGTGTTTTCATTACTCAGGTATTTGGCAAGGCCAAGGTTAATAGCAAAAATGCCAAGTTCGGCCGGCTGTATACCTATTACACCAATACGAAACCATGAATGACTACCTGCAATATCTCTTCCGATAAAACGTACGGCCAGTAACGAGAGTACCACTATACCATAAAGAATGTATGCAAATACAGAAAAGAAACTGGCTTCGGTGAGCATGATCAGAAATGCCATTGCAAAAGCTGTTATCATCCATATAAACTGCTTGCCGTAACGCTGTGAAAAATCGAGCATACCGGGATGCGCAGGATTATATACAGCGGAATAAATATTTATAAAACCGATCAGTACAAGAAAACCATAAATACCGACACTGAACCAATCTATATACGGGACTATGCTACTCCTCCTATCGTTCATTTTTTATTTTTGATATGAGCAGTAGAATGTTGTGTATTATGCTTGGGCTGCAATTTTTCTTCCTGTAAATAATGTAATGTATTACCATCAAGCATTCTTGTTTCAATATCGGTACGTTTAATGGTATCATTCAGGTATTTCTCAATCATTAAACTTGCAATCGGCGCAGCCCATTCAGCGCCCCAACCACCACGTTCTATCACTACACAAACAGCAATCTTAGGATTATCCTTTGGTGCAAAAGCTATAAACAAGGAGTTATCACGTCCGTTCGGATTTTGTGCTGTACCTGTTTTTCCGCACATGGTAACACCCGGAATTTTACTCGCAGCGGCAGTACCGTCAGATACCACATCGGACATACCCTCCACTACAATATCAAAATACTTAGGATCAACCTCTGTATAATGGCGGGTAGTGTATTTTTTCTGCACTTCATTTTTGTCTCCAATAGATTTAATAACATGTGGCATAAAATAAAATCCCCTGTTCGCTATAATTGATGCTTCATTGGCAAGTTGCAAAGGCGTTACTTCGAGCTCTCCCTGGCCGATGCCCAATGAAATTATAGTGAATGGCCTCCAGTGGTCTTTACCGAAAACACGGTTGTAATGCTCAATGGTTGGGACGTTTCCACGTAATGCGCTTGGCAGGTCAATATCAAGGCGGGTGCCAAGCCCGAAACTGGTTACGTATTTTCTCCATGAATCAAGTGCATCATCCATGTTACCATACTTCCTGTTTCCCATAATACTCATGAACACATATGAAAAATAAGTATTACAAGACTTCGCAATGGCTGCCTGAAGTTGCAATGAACCATGCTTTGCATCGCATTTAGGTTTACCTCCGGGGTATGAGCCACCGCAATAATATGTAGTATGTTCGTTCAATACACCTTCCTGCTGGCCGATAAGCGCCTCGATAGGTTTGAATGTTGAACCGGGAGGATACATTGCCATTAAAGCCCTGTTAAAAAGTGGTATATCCAATGTATCAAGCACAAGGCTTGAATAATTCCGTGCCCGAATGTTTCCCACTAAAAGATTGGGATCATATTCAGGGCATGATACCAAAGCAAGTACTTCTCCCGATGATGGCTCTATCGCTACAATACTTCCTGCCTTATTCTGCATTAGTTTTTCACCATAGGCTTGTAACTTTGCATCCAAGGTACATGTAAGGTTTTCACCAGGTTCAGGAAGGGTATCATATTTGCCATTTTTATAATCACCTACTTCCTTATTCATGGCATCAACTACCGTAATCCTCACACCTTTCTTTCCTGCCAAATCGCTTTCGTATGATTCCTCTATGCCACTCATGCCAACATAATCTCCTTCCCTGTATTTCGGATTACGTTCACATAACTCCTTACTAACTTCACCCAAATACCCAAGTATATGCGGAGCGATCTGTAAAGGATATTTACGTACGGTACGCACTTCAGAATAAAAACCATGATACTTATACATCTTTTCTTCAAAGGCTGCATATATCTCTGGCGTTACTTCTTTCATGAACACCGATGCATGAGAGGAAGTATTCAGAATGACCGCCTTTTTTATTCCTGAAATAAAATCTGCTTTGGTAATTCCAAGGTCTGAGCAAAAAGAATTGGTATCAAAATCTTTTACCTGATTCGGTATAACCATCAGGTCATACGCAGCTTCATTGGTTACAAGTAATTTTCCATTTCTGTCTTTTACACAACCCCTTGGTGGGTACTGTGTCATGTGGCGGAATGTTTCGTTACTGGCATCAAGCTTATACTGGTCATCTATCACCTGCATGTAAAAAAGCCTGAAAACAAAGGCAAAACATGCAACCGCAAAAATACCTGTTATAATATATTTTCGAAAGCCGAAGGAATTATTCATATTCTCCTCCTTTGCATAATAAACTGACTAAGTATAATAAGTCCCACTGTAGAAATACCACTGACTATAACAATACCTAAGGTTGTAAAAAAAGAAGATAATGTAAATGCCTCTAAGAAAAACAATACAAGATGATGCAGGAATACCATAGTACCTGCATAACTTAAAACCCATGGCAACCCAAGCGATTGTATAGTAGGTTTTGCAGATGTATCATATTCTCCCTTTGGTGCGTATGTTCTTAATACCCGTGGGCGGCAATAGGCCATAAACACACAAGCAGCCGCATTGTATCCCATTGTATTGTAAAACATATCAATAGTTAAGCCGGTAAGAAATGCAAGAACCATAACTAATGCCTGGTTAGAACGTATAGGTAACATAAGTATAAATATTACATACAGGAAAGGATTGATAAACCTGCCCAGATCAAGATGTTTCAAAATAGCGACTTGTATCACAATGAAAATTAAAAAGCGGGCAATATTTTTTATAATATCAGTTATCATTTCCCCTCATTGGCTTTATACGTATTATCCTTCAATTCGGTTCTTTCTTTTTTCAGCAAATCGCTGACTATATATACATATCCAAGTTTCTTGAAATTAATTGATAGCCGAACTTTTATCGTATAAAAATATTGTGTCGGTATTGGCTTCACTTCTTCCACAGTTCCAACTACTACTCCTTTCGGGTATAACGTAGAATACCCACTGGAAACAATAGTATCACCAACCTTAACCGTTTCACTCATAGGTATTTGCGATAATTGGGTAAAGCGATAGTCATCGCCATTCCAGGTCATGGTGCCAAATGCGCCGCCTTTTTTCAACATAGCGCTTAACTGGTAGCTCTTATGTAATACTGACATAACCACCGAATAATGATCCGATACCCCGATAACCACACCCACAATTCCGGAAGGAGACATTACTCCCATTCCTTCTGCAACTCCATGATTCTTCCCAATATTGAGTGTCAGGTAATTATTGATCTGGTTTGTAGAATTATCTATTACCTGTGCAGTAATAAAATCGAATTGCTCACCATACGGATTAGTCTGAGTGATTTTAAGATGCTTCGAAGTATCGGGAATTGCAGCAAGGCTATTATGTAACATGGTGTTCTCTTCTGCTAAATGCTTGTTCTCAGTAGCCAGGTTAAAGTAAGAAGTAACATCGCTATAGGTTTGATAAACTGATCCGGCAACACTATTTGCTGAATTAAAGAAGCCTGCCTGGTGATAGTAATTATCCTTAAAGACAAAATACAGCGACAGGAATTCCATCAGAACAAAAAGAACCGAAAAATAATGTCTCCTGAAAAATGCAACTATGCCATACATTAGCTGGCGCTGGTTTTACAAAATTACTTCTGTTAATTACGATTTAAGAAGGAACGGGAACCTGTGAATATTCTTTAATGCAATACCGGCTCCTCTTGCCACTGCTCTAAGCGGATCTTCTGCAATATGCACAGGCAGTTTGGTTCTCATTGAAATACGCTTATCGAGGCCACGTAACATAGAACCGCCGCCAGCTAAATAAATACCTGTCCTGTAAATATCAGCTGAAAGTTCAGGTGGAGTTTTTTCTAATGCTTGCAATATAGCTTCTTCAATTTTCGAAATAGATTTATCTACGGCATGCGCAATTTCAGAATAGGAAACCTGTATCTCCTTTGGTATGCCTGTCATAAGATCGCGCCCGTGTACTGGATAATCAGGTGGAGGGTTGTCTATTTCCGTCATTGCCGCGCCTACTTCAATTTTTACACGTTCTGCAGTACGTTCACCAATTAACATATTATGCTGGCGACGCATGTATTCTTCAATATCGCTGGTAAATTCATCACCCGCCACACGAATAGAATTATCGCATACTATACCACCCAATGCAATTACAGCAATATCAGTTGTACCACCACCAATATCGACAATAAGGTTGCCCATTGGTTCCTCAACGTCAATGCCTATACCAATTGCCGCTGCCATTGGTTCATGTAACAAATAAACTTCTTTTCCACCGGCGTGCTCTGCTGAATCGCGCACAGCACGTTGTTCTACCGGAGTAATACCGGAAGGAATGCAAATAACCATACGCAATGCAGGAGTAAACCATTTCTTGCCTGAGTACAACATCCGCACCATTTCGCGTATCATACTTTCTGCGGCATTGAAATCAGCAATAACACCATCTTTCAAGGGGCGAACTGTTTTGATATTCTCGTGCGTTTTGCCATGCATTTGCTGGGCAATTCTACCTACAGCAATTACTTTGCCTGACATTCTGTCAATAGCCACGATAGAAGGCTCGTCTACCACAACTTTATCGTTGTGAATGATAATGGTATTGGCAGTACCAAGGTCAATAGCAATATCCTGCTGTAAAAAACTAAATAAAGATGCCATGCTTATGCGTTGATGTTAATAGGTTAATGTTTAAAATGTCTTGTTCCGGTTGTTACCATTGACATGTTATTTGTATCACAATATTCTATAGAAAGTTTGTCGTTAATAGAACCACCAGGCTGAATAACAGCATTAATACCGGCTTTGTGTGCTATTTCAACACAGTCCGGGAAAGGGAAAAATGCATCCGAGGCCATTACGCATCCCTTCAGGTCAAAACCAAAATTGGTAGCCTTTTCAATAGACTGCTTCAAGGCATCTACTCTTGATGTTTGCCCTGTGCCGGCAGCAAGCAATTGCTTATTCTTTGCCAGTACAATGGTATTGGACTTAACGTGTTTCACAATCTTATTGGCAAACTCCAAGTCGCTTTTCTCCTGTTCTGTTGGCGCAATTTTTGTTACTTGCTTCATATCAGCTATTGTATCTGTTTTCCAGTCCCTGTCTTGTTCAACTACTCCATTCAATAATGAACGGAAATTTTTCTCAGGGAATGTAAACTGATGCAATTTTAACAATATACGATTTTTTTTCTGTTTTAAGGTATCTAAAGCCCCGTTATCAAAGTCAGGAGCAATTAATACTTCAAAGAATAATTTATCAATTTCTTTCGCTGTTTCAGAATCAACTGGTTTATTGGTGATAATTATTCCTCCAAAAGCTGATACCGGATCAGCTGCCAACGCATCCTTCCAGGCTTGTATAGGAATAGAACGTGAAGCCAGCCCGCATGCATTATTATGCTTTATAACCGCATAAGTAGTTTCAGGGAATTCGCTCATCAGGTTAATTGCAGCATCAATATCCAACAGATTGTTGTACGATAACTCTTTACCATGCAATTGTGTAAATACTTCTTCCAGGTTACCATAAAAAGTGCCTTTCTGGTGAGGATTTTCGCCATATCTTAATTCTTTCGCACCAAAAACTTTCTTTTCGAAAGCTTTATCGTTGCCTGAGAAATAACTATGTATCTGGGTATCGTAATGCGAACTTACCCCAAACGCTTTCATAGCAAGTTGTTTGCGTTGTTGTAATGTTGTTCTGCCCTTTTGTTTGCTCAGAATATCAAGTAAAGCAGGGTATTCCTGTTTTGAAGGAATAACGGTAACATGGTTAAAATTCTTTGCCGCCGCCCGAATAAGCGATATCCCGCCAATATCGATCTTTTCAATAATATCCTCTGCCGATGCACCCTGTACTACTGTCTTTTCAAATGGATACAGGTCAACTACTACTAGGTCAATTGTTGGTATTTCATGCTTTTCAAACTCTGCTATATCACTTGCCATATCGCGTCTGCCCAATATGCCACCAAATACACGCGGATGCAATGTTTTTACCCTTCCACCAAGTATAGAAGGATATGAAGTAAGATCTTCCACCGGTATAACTTTAATTCCAAGCGATTCAATGAATTTCTGAGTTCCACCCGTACTGTATATAGTTATTCCGCATGCATGCAGTTGGCGGATTATAGGTTCCAGGCCATCCTTATCGAAAACAGAAACCAGTGCGCTTTTTATAGTAATATCTTGTTCCATGTGTATTTTTCTCAGTCATGCAAAAGTATTTTCTTTTTCATTCGGTAGCGTGCTATGCAGGTACTTATTTATTTACATTTGACTAACAATCTGACAGACCGATTCCGGCTGTAATATTTTGATACTATTCATGCAATTATGAAAGTTACTTTTTTAGGTACCGGTACATCACAAGGAGTTCCTATAATTGGCTGCCAATGCGAGGTTTGTCAATCGATTGATCCTAAAGATAAAAGGCTCCGTTCTTCAATAATGATAGAGAATGAGGGAGAAACTTATGTAATCGATACCGGGCCTGATTTCCGAGAACAAATGTTAAGAGAAGATGTACGTCGCCTCGATGGGGTTATTTATACCCATGAACACAGAGACCATGTAGGAGGGCTTGACGATATACGCGGATTTAATTTTGTAATGGGCAAGGCTATTGATGTATATGCAGATTCAAACGTAGAAAATGCAATGCGGAAAATGTATCCGTATATTTTTTCAGAAGAAAAATATCCGGGAATACCCGAAATAAACCTGCATCACATAGACGGAAGGCCTTTCAATGTGGGTAAGACTACGTTCATTCCTATCAGGGTAATGCATTATAAATTACCTATTTGGGGATACCGCTTCGGTAATTTTACCTATATAACCGATGCTAATTTTATTCCGGACGAAGAGAAAGAGAAAATAAAAGGTTCGGAAATTCTGGTGCTTAATGCCTTGCGGATCGAGAAACATATTTCTCACTTTGCACTTGATGAAGCTATAAATACTGCAGAAGAATTAGGCGTCAAACAGGTTTACTTTACACATATAAGCCATCAACTTGGTAAGTATGCCGATGTTGAAAAGAAATTGCCTAAAGGCATGCACCTTGCATACGACAGGCTTGCAATTACTTTATAATTTATCGTATTAACTGCACGAAACCCTTTAAGGTAATTGGCTGCACACCGGTTACACGTATTTCATTAACCGTGCAGATATAATAATACACCCCGTCAGGGCAGTCTCCGTGAGAGTTTTGGTCTTTGCCATCCCAGTTTATCATGGGGTTAGTTGTGTGGAACATAACTTGCCCCCAACGGTTATAGATGTTAATATCAATGCTCTTTATATACCTGTATGGAAGTATAGGAGTGAAGAGGTCATTATCATTATCGCCATTCGGGGTAAACACGTTTGGCAATTGATATTGCGGACAGTTATCTACACAAATTGTATTCAAGGCGCTTTCATTTCCGAACGAATCAACAGCAGTAACGGCGTAGCAGCCTGCAATCGTAATTAAATTACTATTAATAAATGTAGTATCGTTAACATTATTTATAGTTGTAAGCAGTTGCATGTCGCCGCCAACAGTAGCAGTATAATATATTTTATAGAGCAGAATATCATTGTAAATACCCGGGCAGAAATGATCAGGATTATTCCATATCAGCGAATCCTGGAAGGTATTACATTCTGCAGTTACACTGAGCTTTGGTGAACATGGAGGAACCGTATCTTTAGGAGAATTACATTGTATCTCGGAAGAATCGAAAAGAGGGTGTAATATAGTTGGGTCGGCATAATAGCTTTTCGATTTAACGTAATAACAATATGATCTTCCATTTGTCAGCATGCTATCAGTATACGCATGAATATTGCCTGGTACAGTTGCTACAAAACCAAAAGAATTACCCGGTAACCTGCGATATATGGAATAAGTTGAATCTGTCCACGGTACATTAGAAGACCAGGAAAGATCAATAATTCTGTCACCTGGTTTGGTAGTAAGATAAATAGATGAAGCCGGCGGAGAAGAAGATGTGCCTATCGGCTTATTCGTGTCATAATAAAAGCCAAGTTTATACCTATAGCTATTATATTGTGTATTTAGCTTCTTATCTTTAAATGTAGAATCTAAATTGCTTGAACCAAAGTATGGAGTAGTAACAGAATCAACTAAAGTATCGAAATTTGTACTGTTCATTCCCTTTGCTCTCCATAATTTATAAGTGTATGGGCCTGGAAATGCTATTGTATCCAAATATCCGCTATCAGCCAATGGCCTTATCCATCTTATAAAAATTGTCCCGGTAGCAGGTGAAGTACTATCAACACTTACATTCGTAAGTAGCGGCAAATTACGCCTTACCAACACACAAGTATCAGTAGATGCAAGGCTAAGCGAACCATCAGGCAGAGGAAATACTGCCACAACAAGATAACTGTAATTTAGGCCAGGGATAACGTTGTAATCCGTAAAGTTTGTGGTACTTGTGTTTCCTATTAACACATACCCCGATGATGGAGGCACGCCTGTTTCGCAATATCCCGGAACAAATTTAGTACAGCCATTGGCCCTGTAAATATTATAACCTGCTATAGTAGGGCAAATACTTGCGGTCCAACTCAGGTACACCGAATTACCTAAAACCTTAGCATTAAAACCAGTTGGTGCAGGGGCAATTACGTGTATAGTAGTTGTTTTAAAAGCACTAAGAGGAGATGGACTTGAACCATTACCAGGGTCGGTAGCCTTTACTATTACAGAATAATCCTTTGTCCTTACATCCGCACAATTCGTAGGCCAACTAAATGTTCCATTTACGGGGTTATTTGCTGAAGAGGCAAATGTGGCATGAGGCGTTTCAGAAAATGGCTGACCCGTAGCTGACATACTTAAAGTATTGTTATCCGGATCTGTTGCCCTGTAATGCATGTTTAGCAATGTGCCCGCGACTACGCATGTATCATCAGGGCCTGTTATTACAGGGTTCTGGGCATTACAATTACCTGTAACATTAATTTCAACTTCTGCATCCATAGTATCTATGGCAAACTTATAAGAAGCCCCCTGAGAACTAACTTCATGCTTATAGGATATAAGACGAATAGAAAAATTATAAATACCGGGAGTGGTTGGATTACACCATGTCATAGTACCATTCTGATCAATACTTACCCCTGGTGGAATAAAATATGTTGGAGCCGGAACTCCATAATCAACAGAGTTACCCGAGCCTGAATATATCATACAATTCCCTAAGGAATATGCAATACTATCGCCTTCAGATGAATACGCACCAAGGTTGTAATAATAACATTGGCCTACACAAGCATCTTCACAAACAGGTGGGTCAATAAAGGGGCTTACTACCGCAGCGGACGATATGCTATCGCCTGCAAGACCTATATTTATAGTGGTGAACAAATAGAAATTAGTATTAATAGAGTTTGGCATATTATTAATACCAGCCATACGGTTTACGTCATAAAACCACATGTGATAACTGTAATTTCCCTGAAATTCATGACCACCTGTTATACCATCAGGGCTATTCGTATAAATATTTACCTTACGGCAATCACATACTGTTTGGCCACCAGGATAACTGGGGTTTCCTTGAAGCGGACCATTTTGACGAATAAGCAGATCCGAAGAACCATCACCATAATAAATACGCATGGTATCACGGTCGGCATCTGAACAACTGACACCCGTATTGAAAGGATCTCCGTTGGTGTAGTTTACAATGGTTACCTGGTAAGTACGGCCATGCATGTGCTTAAAGGTAATATAACCTGAAACCTGGTGCGTTGCACTGGCAAGCAATGGCAGGAAAAGAAAAAGTAATATACGCAGTAGTTTTTTCACAGCTGTACCGGGAACTATATGTTACTTAGACTGTGTTAACGCCTAGAGTTTAAAAGAATTGCATAATAATAACGATTATACAAAAAATAATAATAAAACAACCGGCAGCTGTTTACTTGATCTGCCCCGGGGTCGTGGTATCGTTATTCTTCTTTGGCTCGTTATCGGCTGCTGGACCCTTCGAAGCGTCCTTAAATTCCTTAATTCCCTGGCCAAGACCACGCATTAATTCCGGAATTTTTTTACCACCGAAAAAAACCAATACTATAGCAAGTATTAGTATGATTTCTCCGGGTTTTATTGCCTCTAAAAAAAGTAACATATTTGTGTGTTATTTAAAATTACATCAAAGATAATGCTTTTTCCCCGAAAGGAGGTTAATTAAAGTATTTAAAATGTAAGTAATATCACTACTTTTACGCGCAATTTTTATTTATACTTGAAAACACCAGAAAATAACCGACTTGAATATTTTGAAACCCTGGCTAAAAAAAGGGGTTCGGACAAAGAAAAGCATTCTTACTACTGGAATGACATCACTTTCTTCTGTAATTATTTTGCCAATGAAGAACAATCCGTTTTAGAAATAGGTTGCGGAACAGGAAGATTAATAGGCGAAATAAAAGGAAAAAGAAAGGTTGGTATTGATTTCAGCCCGACTAATATTGAAATAGCTAAAAAGCGGCATCCTACAACGGATTTCTACTGCATGCCGGCAGAAAACATAACACTTAATGAAAAATTTGACCTGATTATCCTTTCAAACCTTATTGGCTATCTTGAGGATGTTCAAAAGGTTTTAGAATCGCTGCATATACTTTGTCATCCACGTACTAAAGTAATTGTAACTTACCATAATTACCTATGGGAGCCCCTTATTAAATTGGCGGAAAGTATTGGGCTCAAAACTCCCACTCATAATGTTAATTGGTTGGGAATGAATGATTTGAATAACCTTTTGTATTTATCGGGATTCGATGTTTACCGGAGTACAAGAAGAATGTTAATACCTTTCAATATTCCACTAATTGCTCCTCTTTTCAATAAATACATTGCAAAATTGCCTTTTTTCAGGCATTTTTGTATAAACCAGTTTGCGTTTGCAAAACCATTGCCCGATACTAACCTAACTGAATATTCTGTATCGGTT
>OLMA01000510.1_pt1 | contig 62721 bp, 65 predicted proteins | sample 1604671 | NCBI WGS metagenome assembly OLMA01 (sample SAMEA104055725, study PRJEB20765) | soil metagenome | biome: Arctic tundra; feature: Polygonal ground; material: soil | place: USA | collected 2011-09 | depth 0-0.5 m | reverse complement strand
GGGTTGCTTGGGCTTCACTATTTCGAGGCAGGAGATTTTAAACCTCACCAATTTATCACCTTCCTTTTCATGCATGCTAATTTAATGCACATATTTTTCAATATGTATGGTTTATGGATATTTGGGCAGATACTTGAGAATTATTGGGGATCCAAAAGATTCTTCACTTATTATATGATTTGCGGCATAGGCTCTGGTTTAACACAACAAGTTGCCTGGTATTTTTACCTGCATCACGACCCCAGCCTAATTGCTCTACCTCATGAACAATTAGCACAGTTAACCAACCCCATAATTGCCATTGGGGCTTCAGGTGCTATATTTGGCTTACTACTTGCATTTGGCATGATTTTCCCGAATGTTTCACTTTATATTATGTTTATACCTGTTCCTATAAAAGCGAAGTGGCTCGTAATAGGCTATGGACTATACGAACTTTTTATGGGCGCTTATAACTCATCGGGAGATAATGTTGCCCACTTTGCTCATATAGGTGGAATTATATTTGGGTTTATTTTAATAATGATCTGGAGAAAAAGAGGAACAACGAATTAATTTATGTCATTACGTACTGAAGCCGATAAACTACTGGGAAGAAATGCCGATAGCCTGACAAGGCTTATCATGGTTAATATTATTGTTTTTGTTTTAGCCAATATACTTGAAAACATACCCGCCACAGCCAGTTGGGTATCATATATTTCTCTTCCATCTTCATTTACATTATTAGCAAGGCAACCCTGGTCATTATTCACGTATATGTTTGTCCATGTAAGCTTTATGCACATTCTCTTCAATATGTTATGGCTTTACTGGATAGGTATAATATTCACTGATTTTATGGGTACAACCAGATTAGTGTACACTTACATTTTAGGCGGAATTGCTGGCGGACTGCTTTATATGCTTGTTTCAAACATTATTGCCCCATCTAGTATTGGTTTATTAATTGGTGCATCGGCTGGCATTATAGCCGTAATAGTCGCTACTGCTATACTTGTTCCCGATTATGAAATGATGTTGCTTTTCTTTGGCCGCGTTAAACTTAAATACCTGGCAATAGCTGCGTTTATATTAACTTCCATAATTGATCTGAATCAAAATACAGGTGGTAAAGTTTCTCATATAGGTGGAGCTATATATGGAGCTATATTTTTATGGCAGTACCGTAAAGGCATTGACATATCAGGTACAGTGGGCGATTTCACAAATAATATATTGAACTTTTTCACGAGAAAAAGAAGCAAATCAGCAAGGTTAATGAAGACAAAAGGCAAAGTGGTGAATATGTACGATAAGCAAAAAAAAGTCGATGAAATATTAGATAAGATATCCCACTCAGGCTATGACAGCTTAACGAAGGAAGAAAAAGACTTCCTATTCAAAGCAAGTAAGGATCAAAAATAAACGTTAGCTTTCTTAGTCCTTTTCCAGTTCAAAATTTTGCTCCATTGAGTAAGTACCCAATGCTGATTGAGGAAGACGAATAGTTTGTGTAGTTGATTTATAGCCCTTGGCATCAGCCTTAACCTTGTATGTAGCGTTACCTCTAAGCGTAATATAATATCTGCCCTCGCTGCTGGTTTGCAACGATGTTTTTGCACCCGAGCTATCAATAACCGTTATATGTGCTCCTTCAATGCCTTTGCCTTTCTGATTGGCAACCATGCCTCTCAAAATAGATAAGCCTTTCGGTTTATTGCTCGCACTATCTGAGGCTAATAAAGGGTATTGTGAAAGATCAACCATATAAATATCCCTACCTCCTAACCCACCTTTCCTATCGCTGGCAAAATAACCGGTTTTAGCATCAATAGATATAGTGAAACTTTTATCATTACTAACACTATTAATAGGGTAACCAAGATTAACTGCTGTACCCCATTTTCCGCTATCGCTCATGGTAGCTTTAAAGATATCATATCCACCCATTGAATTGTGGCCCTGTGAACTAAAGAAAATGGTTTTACCATCAGGCGCAACGCATGGTGAGCCGTCATCGTAAGGAGTGTTAATAGCAGCACCTAAGTTTACCGGTTCGCTCCACTCAGTCTTACCTATCTTATCCGACTTATAAATATCGGCTTGTCCGAATCCACCTGGTTTCTCACTCATAAAATATAAAGTGCCACCATCAGGGGATAATGTCGCGCCATCTTCATAATAACTGGTATTTACCGGATGCCCTAAGGTAACAGGACTACCGTAGGTTCCTGTATGTGCTCTTTTAGCGACAAAAATATCTCCACCTGTTGCATCCTGTCCGTTATTCTTAAACATGAATAAATATTGTCCATCTGCCGATATTCCGGTAGCCGCATTTTGTGAGTAAGGTTCATTTATATCACCTTGCATCATATAAGATAATCCCCATTTATTGGTCGTGCTGTCAAATTCTGTAGAATAGATATTATCAAACACAACAGGAGCTTCTCCTTCTTTGGTTTTACCCGATGACATAGAAGGGCGGCTTGAAGTGAATATGATCATTTTACCATCCTTGGCAAGAATAGGTGTTTTATCATCATATTCTGAGTTAACTGATGTACCCATATTGGTAATGGTAACCTTTACAGGCTTGCCCTCTAATTTAATTGCGGAATTACACTGGCCTATATAATAATCAACGTCAGATTCTTTTAATTGTTTAGGGTCATCAGCAAATTTCTGTTTATACATCTGTAATTCCTTTAGCGACTTATCCAGCATGTCTGATTGAAGATATGCCTGGCCAAGATTCAGGTGTAGCTCATTGCCACCATTAGGATCAATAGATTCCGCCTTTTCAAGGTTTATAACCGCATTGTCCACGTCATTCATGACTAGATAACACTGCCCCATGTGGAATAAAATAGAGGCATCGTTAGGCTTAGCCGTATTGGCTTGTTTGTACTCACCTAAAGCTATAGCGTAATCGCCTTTCAAATAGTCCTGATGCGCATTAAAGAGTTTTAATTCAATGCCTGTTTTATCAAGTATATTGGTATTATTCTGAGCCTTAACGGCAACAGCAACCAATAAAACACACGCTACGCTAAATGTAATTTTTCTCATAAGCTGGAAATCCTTTAATAAACCAAATATAAGTATGAATGAGATAGCTAAAACCATCCCGTAAAACGAAAATAGTATTTTTTTTCGTATTTAATAATAAGGGGCTGAAAAAAGAATGTTTAATACTCTACTATCAGCATTACTTATCAAGCCCTTCGATAGTACGCTTAATAATATCGGCGGCCTCAAGAGTTTGTTCCTTAGTAATTACAAGCGGAGGAGCAAATCGTATAATATGCTCATGGGTAGGTTTGGCTAGCAACCCGTTATTGCGGAGAGCAAGACATACATCCCATGCTTCTTTACCATTCATTGGCTTAATTACTATGGCGTTCAACAAGCCTTTACCCCTTACTGTTTCTACTCTATCCGATTTTATCTTCTTCAATTCAGCACGAAAAACCTCGCCCATTGCAGCAGCATTTTCCGATAGCTTTTCATCATGCACTACTTCCAATGCAGCTATAGCTACACGGGCAGCCAAAGGATTGCCACCAAAGGTTGAACCGTGTTGGTTAGGTTTGATACAAAGCATAATTTCATCATCGGCCAAAACAGCAGATATCGGATAAACTCCCCCAGATAATGCTTTGCCTAGTATTACCATATCTGGCTTTACGTTCTCATGGTTTACTGCTAAAAGCCTTCCGGTACGCGAAATTCCTGTCTGTACTTCATCTGCAATAAACAAAACATTGGCTTTTTTGCAAAGTTCAGCGGCTTTAGCAAGGTATCCTGCTTCTGGTACAACCACCCCTGCCTCGCCTTGTATCGGTTCAACCAAAAAACCGGCTACATTCTTATCTTCCAATGCCTTTTTCAGGGCATCAATATCATTATAAGGTATCAATTCAAAGCCGGGAGTATATGGCCCAAAATCACCGCGCGAATCAGTATCATTACTCATGGATATGATGGTAGTCGTACGTCCGTGGAAATTACCTTCGCAAGCAATTATCTTGGCTTTATTCTCAGCAATTCCTTTCTTCTGATAAGCCCACTTACGGCAAAGCTTCAAAGCGGTTTCAACTGCTTCGGCACCGGTGTTCATTGGCAATACCTTATCATAACCAAAATACTCGGTTATAAATTTTTCATATTCTCCTAAAGAATCATTGTAAAAAGCACGCGAGGTAAGGGTAAGTTTCTGGGCCTGGTTAATTAAGGCATTTACAATCTTAGGATGGCAATGGCCCTGGTTAACTGCTGAATAGGCAGAAAGAAAATCGAAATATTGTTTTCCGTCTATATCCCATACATATACACCTTCTCCCCTCTCCAAAACAACCGGTAAAGGGTGATAATTATGCGCTCCGTATTTCTTTTCCAGTTCTATAAGCTCAGCAGCTCTTTTACCTGTGCTTGTCATGGTTTCCATAGTATTTTTAATTTTTCATCTCTTACCTATCCAATTCTTATAATGAATGAAGCCAAATCGAGATTAGATTTTATACTGCAAAGTTAGTAATATAAGGCGATATTTGCGCAATTATAGAAAGATATGGCCCAGAACCCGATAGCAGAAAACGTTGAAGCAATAGATATAGGAGATGGCGGTAGAGCCGTTATCCGCCATAATGGAAAGGTCATTTTTGTTAAGGGAATGGTTCCTGGCGATATTGCCGATGTAGAAATACTTAAAAGCAAACGCAAGCATTCTGAAGGCAGGTTATTAAAATTAAATCAGCCCTCGGCCGATAGGGTTGAACCTGTTTGTATACATTTTGGTAGCTGTGGCGGTTGTAGTTGGCAAAACCTAAACTATGGAGCGCAAGTAGCACTTAAACAAAAACAGGTAGAAGAAACCATTAAGCGTATTGGCGGTGTTACAGTTGAACAAACACTGCCAATTGTCCGCGCTGAAAATATTTATCATTACCGTAATAAATTAGAATTTACATTTTCAAATAAACGTTGGTTGCCCTATGAGGAAATGAACGAAAGCAATTTCAATCAACCTGGCCTCGGGTTTCACGTGCCAAGGTTCTTTGATAAAGTAATAGATATAAAGGAGTGTCATTTACAACAGGAGCCTTCAAATAGTATAAGGTTAGCCGTAAGAGAATTCGCTATAAAAGAGAATATGCCATTTTTCAATATAAGGCCTAAGGAAGGTTTCTTACGTAACCTGATGATACGCGATACTACCACAGGAGAGCTTATGGTAGTATTTGTATTTGTGAAGGAAGATAAAGAAATGCGGGAGAAAATAATGAACCACATTTCTGAAAAGTTCCCACAGATCACTTCCCTGCTTTATATCATAAACCCTAAAATGAATGACACTTTTAATGACCTGCCTGCTGAACTTTATAAAGGCCAACCCTATATAACAGAAGTATTAAAGCGTAGAAATGGCACAGAATTAAAATTCCGTATATCGCCGCAATCTTTCTTCCAGACCAATACGGCCCAGGCAAATGCCCTTTATGCTAAGGTAAGTGAGTTTGCAAACCTGAAGGGAGACGAAATAGTGTTCGACTTATACACCGGTTGTGGTACCATTGCAAGTTTTATAGCCAACGAAGCAAAACACGTAACTGGCATTGAATATGTGGAACAGGCCGTTATAGACGCGAAATTAAATGCAGAATTAAACAATATTACAAACGTAGATTTCCATGCAGGCGATATGCAGTATATGCTTACGGAAGAATTCTGCCGCCACCACGGTATACCACAAGTTGTAATTACTGATCCACCACGCGGTGGCATGCATCCTGATGTAATAAGCGCTTTACTTAAAATAGCTCCTGAAAAAATAGTTTATGTAAGTTGTAATCCATCTACACAGGCAAGAGACATATCATTGATGGCGGAGAAATATATGGTAAAGATTATGCAGCCCGTTGATATGTTTCCACATACATCGCATGTGGAGAATGTGGCCTTACTCGTCAAAAAATAACGGACAGTATAGTCACCTACAGCATACTGCGCATGCTATTACTGCAAGACAACTGAAAAACAATATTATTCCGAATACACTCAACACCCTCCTCTTGGATGTTATGGTATCTTCTTCTTTAGTGATTTCCTGTGATGTTAGCATTTTCTCCTGTAGAATTGTTTCAATCTCAATCTGAATTATGAAACAAAGTTCGTATAAATAATCAGTATAAATACTGATATGGATCAGGAAAAGTTTTTAAATCACAGTAATAAAATCTTACTTAACCGTAACCTTTTTAAGAGTATGGTAGAACTCCGCTTGTTTCCTGCGAAACTTTGGAATACTTGTAAGCGGCTCACATAGCTTGAACGACCTGTGCATATCTTTTGGTAAGTTTTGGTATATTTCCGTACCCTTTTTCTTCCACTCCAGCATTTCGTCAGTAACATCTTTTATGATCTTGCCCGGAGAGCCCACCACCAACTTACGCGCAGGTATTTCCATACCTTCAGGAACAAGAGTAAGCGCACCAATAATACTTCCGTCGCCAACCTTTACATTATCAAGCACTACAGAATTCATTCCCACTAAAACATCTTTACCAATGTGCGCACCATGAATAATTGCACCGTGGCCAATGTGTGCGTTTTCATCAAGCATTACCGAAATGCCGGGAAACATATGAATAGTACAATTCTCCTGAACATTGCAACCATCACTTATTACAACCTCACCCCAATCGCCACGAATAGCAGCGCCAGGGCCTATGTACACATTCCTGCCTATAATCACATTGCCTGTAACACATGCCTGTGGATGTACAAAACTCGATTTGTGCACTACAGGGCGATAACCATTGAATTCATATATCATTACTTCATGTATTTATCGTTCAACTTCATTTTATCAGCAAGCATTTCCATTACCTTTTTAAGGCGGCGCAAACGTGTTTCTTCTTGCTTGGCCTGTGATATATAATCAGCGTAATCGCGCTTGTGTGAGGGTGCAAGAGATTCAAAATATTTACTAGCAGTGCTATGCTTCTTAAGCGCGGCGCTTAACTCTTTAGGTACGCTGACAATTACTTCCTTTTTAACAGGCTTAACACCTTTCTTATTAAGTTCCGCCGCTTCAATTAAGTATTCAATTATTTTCTTCTCATCTATCTTATCTTCCTTAGCAAAATTAATGCTGCGGTTACCTCTGTTATCAGTCCCCTGGTTAAATAGTTTGTGTTTATCCTTCATCATACTCCCTTTAAAGAACACCAGCTTAACATGATCTTTAAAGCCCCATATACCGCAAACCATACCTTTTACATTAAAGTTAGGTCCCCATTTCCAATCTTCCTTTATATCAGGCAGTCCTTTATGAATAAGCTTACGTAAATGGTGGCAATATTGTTTTTGAAAGCCGGTGAACTTATCAAAGGCTTCATCAATACGCTTGGATGCATTTGAGATTACCGCTGGCATGATATTTACACTTTTTCAATTATTACCGCGTACCCTTGTCCTACTCCAATACACATAGTAACAAGTGCATAGCGTTTATTTTTTTCATGAAGCTCAATAGCAGCCGTATTTAAAATACGCGCGCCACTCATACCCAATGGATGGCCAATTGCAATGGCGCCCCCATTAGGATTAATGCGAGGGTCGTTATCATCAAGCCCCCATTGCCTTATACAGGCAAGGCTTTGTGCTGCAAATGCCTCGTTCAATTCTATAATATCAATATCCTTAAAGGTCAATCCAGCTTTTTTTAATGCTTTGTTCGAAGCCTCCACCGGGCCAATACCCATTATACGTGGCTCTACTCCTACTACTCCCATCGAAACAATACGGGCCAATGGTTTCAGGCTGTATTTCTTCACACTGTTTTCAGAGGCCAATAATAATGCAGCAGCGCCGTCATTCAAGCCGGAAGAATTACCTGCTGTTACTCCTCCGCCTTTACGAAACGCAGGCTTTAATCCTGTTAAGCCTTCTAAGGTAGTGCTCGCTTTTATGAACTCATCATTACTAAATACTTTAGGCTCTCCCTTGCGTTGTGGTATCTCTACATAAATAATTTCTTTTTTTAAACGTCCGGAAGCTTGAGCTTTACTTGCTTTTTGTTGTGAATTAAATGCAAACTTATCCTGGTCTTCCCTGTTTATCTTATATAATTCAGCCACATTTTCTGCCGTATCGCCCATACTATCAGTGCCATATAATTCCTGCATTTTAGGATTAATGAATCTCCAGCCAAAACTGGAATCGAACAATTGTGAATCTCTGCCAAAAGGCGCAGATGCCTTTGACATAACCCAAGGGCCACGGGTCATGTTTTCAACTCCACCTGAAATTATAAGTTCTGCGTCACCGGCTTGTATTGCACGTGCTCCGTTAATTGATGCCGATAAACCCGATGCGCATAAGCGATTAACTGTTTCGCCCGGCACTGTAACCGGAAGCCCTGCTAATAGTAAAGACATACGCGCTACATTTCGGTTATCTTCACCGGCCTGGTTAGCGCAACCTAATATCACATCATCAATCGTTTTAGGGTCAACCGACGGATTTTTCTCCATCAGTCTTTTAATAACCAAGGCAGCCATATCGTCCGGTCGAACAACCGATAATGTTCCACCAAAGTTACCGATAGCTGTACGTACTCCATTTATTATAAAAGCATCCTTCATAAACCTAGTTTAAATAGATAAACAAAGATAACTTTTTGTTGTCCTCAAAAAGAAATGGTTAAGGAACTTAATTAGGCCTGTTTTTCAAAGTATCGCGTATCTCCATTAACAATTTATCAGTAGAAGATGGCTCCGGAACTTCTTCTTCCTTTTTCTTGGCTACGTTAATAGCTTTTACAATTAAAAACAATGCAAGGGCTACTATAAGAAAAGAAATAACGTTCGAGATAAAATTCCCATACTTAATAGCAGTCCCCGGTATAACTAATTGGCTAAGGTCAGTAAGCTTAGCCAGTTTAAGTGCAGGATTCATAATGGCCGGAGTAATAATATCACCCACAAGTGATGTGACAATTTCTTTAAACGCTGCGCCTATTATAAAACCAACTGCCAGGTCCATTACGTTTCCCGTAAGAGCAAATTTTTTAAACTCAGAAATAAAAGACATTGTGTGTTAGGTATTAATGATTAATAATCTTGTACTGATAACTCGCAAAACTATTGCTTTTCTTAAATATTTGCTTGTATTTTAAGGCATATTTAAGGGTATATTTTACCTATCTTTGAGCAGCATTTTCAATATAGCTTATATGGCTTCCCAATCAAAATTCCCTATCATTAACTTAGTACTTCTCGTTGTTGCTATCGGTGTTTTAATAGCTGCTTTTAAAATATCCAGAAGCAATGAGCCTATGCGCCTGCTACCGATTTACGGGCCTAAGAACTATAACACATCCAGTAATGACACTACATATCATAAAGTACTTGATTTCAAACTAACAGATCAAATGGGGCATTTAGTTACTCTTGATTCATTTAAACATAAAATATTTGTAGCTAATTTCTTTTATGCAACATGTCCGGGTATTTGCAAAAAAATGAATATGGAATTAGAAAGGGCAACAAAGGACTTTACAGGGAATCCGTATATTAAATTTGTATCGTACACTGTTGATCCATTACGCGATTCAGTACCTGTATTGGCTAATTATGCAAAAATGCATGATGCTGTGCCTTACCAGTGGTATTTTTTAACTGGAGATAAAGCAGAGATATATAACCTTGCACGTAAATCTTACTTTGCTGCGGTGGATGAAGGCGATGGAAGCAATTTTGTTCATACCCAGAACATGGCGCTTGTTGATACTGCCGGATATTTACGCGGGTTTTACAGCGGGACTGATTCGGCTGAGGTCGACCGTATGATAGTAGATATCAATCTACTATTAAAGGAAGAAAAACTATACAAATAAAACATCGTGTTAGGGATTGCAGCGGTTACCCCGCAGCGGAGCGAGGAGTAAAAGCGTAAAGCCTGACCCGAAGGGGAACACCCAAATTACCCTATTGAATTACCCGTAAATTATAAAGTTTATTAAAAATAAAAATGGTGAGAAGCATTAGGAACCATGCATTCTCACCAGAGATCGTATTAGAAAATAGTGCTATACTAAAGAAAGCGCCCTGTTGCGGATAGGAATAAATTTTATATACGGCGCTACTTTTGTTGTATGGTATTGTAAAGGAACAATACGAATATGCTTACGAATAAGCGCAATATTTTTCTCAGAAGTAGTGTTAAAAATAAGCTTCACATCATTACTGAGAGGAAACTGAAAATAAATATTTACATCGAAAATATTTACTTCATCTTTCACAACCTCACCCAAATTACGGCTGAATATAGGCAGTGAATTAAATTGAAATATATCCAGGTCAATATCGCCTAATGCGCGGCCAAGTTTGTAGGTATCTATTAATCTGATACCATACACATTGTCGTTCAGGAAGTCTGAATTGAGGTGGGTCTCCAGGCATAATGTACTCTGCGGTGTCTTCATGCGTTGAATTATTGGTTAGTCAAAGGTACGGAGTCAATGTTACCTAATAACGCAATTGGAGTTATGTCTTATTCACACAGTTATTAACATTTTCTATATCTTTACCAATAATAACCACAATACAATTTACACATGAGGAATTTTATTTTTGGCGCAACAATTTGCCTTAGCTTATTATTAAATCTACCTTCATATTCTCAAACTTTAAAAGGAGAATCAGTTTTTAATCTTGGCGCCGGATATAGTTTATTCAGTAGCCCTTCAAGTGACGCTGCGCAAACTGGGTTTTCTTCCATCCCAGTTATCAGTGCTACATATGATTATGGCATAGTAGATAAATTCAGTTATGGTATAGGGCTTTCTTATCAAAGCTTTAACGACAAATATTCTAGTACATATTACAATGGTAGCAATGGCTATACGATACAAAATGTCGATCAGAATATTTATGTAACAAACATTGGCCTTCGCGCACTTTACCATTTTGGCACTCGTGAACTGGAAGGATACACCGGCATACGGTTAGGATATTCATTCTGGACTTCAACCAGCAATATTGTAAATGCAAATCAAAATTACAATGGTCCTTACGAAGGATATCCTAAAAATGTGCCAACATTTATGGCATTGATTGGCCTCAGAGCATATATTTCTGAGATGGTTGGAATACATATTGAGGTTGGCCTGGGCTCACCCTATGCAGCAGAGACCGGAATTAGTTTCAGGTTAGGTTATGGTACATCCACTGCACCATCACCAACTTCTCAAGCACCAGCAGTAAAATAAAACTCACTACTTCACTCCGTACTGAGAAATCATATACAACATCATAGCCATAGAGGATGCGCCTAATTCCAGCTCACGTTTATTAATACGATCGAAGGTATCAATAGCCGTATGGTGTGTGTCGAAATAGCGTTGAGAATCCGGCTCAAGTCCAAGTAACAATGCGTTCTGGTCTTTTAGTTTTTCTATATCAGAGCCGCCGTCGGTTGTCAGGAAATCATACAATCCGTATGGCAGGAATAAGTTAGTCCATTTAAGAACCGCATTTTTTTGTTCCTGTGTCCCATCAAGCCCAAAACCAAGCGGGGTTTCACCACCTGCATCAGATTCCATTGCAGCTATATGATGCTCTCCTTTACGTTTGGCTTCATCTGCGTATTTTTTTCCGCCTCTTCCTCCATTCTCTTCATTCATAAACATAATTACACGGATAGTTCTCTTCGGCCGTATACCCAAGGCTCTATAAGTACGCAATACTTCCAATGATTGTACAACACCGGCACCGTCATCATTTGAACCCTGAGCAAGATCCCATGAATCAAGATGTCCGCCAACAGCAATTATCTCTTCCGGATGTTCACTGCCTCTTAGCTCTGCAATTACATTATACGATTTCACATCGGGCATAGTATAACAACTCATTTCGAAATGGAAACGAAGCTTAGGATCGTTCTTCAGTAATTTGCTGAACAATTCAGCACCCTGAGTTGAAATTGCACAACAAGGAATTTTCACCACTCCACTGCTATCTTTATATTGCATAACCCCTGTATGCGGGTAATCATTTACAGAACTCGCCAATGAACGCAAAACTGTGCCTACAGCACCATACTTAGCTGCTTCATTAGCCCCGTTAAATCGGTACATAAAAGTACCTTCATACGCATTGAATGTATTTACAAAGGTCTGGTCAAAAGGCACGTTGTAAAAAACGATCTTACCACGCACAGAAGCACCAAGCTTTTTCAGTTCATCAAAACTATTCACTTCAACTACCTCAGCAGTTATACCACCTTGAGTAGTACCTACCGAACCGCCCAGTGCACAAATAGTAACAGGGTATTCACCCGCATTATTCGTAAGTATCCTGGCTGTCTCTTTATCACCTCTCCTCCATCTTGGAACCATGCATGGCTGAAGGTAAACTGTGTCGGCACCAATACTATCCATTAACTGATGTGTATATTCAACCGCCGCTGCCGCTTGCGGTGAACCGCTTAGTCTGCCACCTATTCTATTGCTTAAATAATCGAGCCATGCGTAGCACTTTCCATGCAACATAATTTCATCACTTATCTTCTTTAATTGAAGTGAATCTTGTTTTTGTGCAAAAACTGTATTACATATTAATGCACTAACAAATAAAACTGCAATAGATTTTTTAAGCATGGCAAATGAGTTATGCCTCAAAAATACAATTTTAAGGTTAAGCACTGTTTTAAATCAAACTCATCTGTAGTGATCTAAAGAAAACCATTGATTTTGCAATGAACTCCAATACAAAATCGTTTGATTGACAGTTTTTTTTACCTTTGATTAAATCCTGTAAACAATATTACATGAGGGGGTTCTTACTTATTCCATTACTATTTATAAGACTTGTGCTTTCTGCACAAACTTGGTCGGCTGTTGGTAGTGGCATTAAAGGAAATTTTAATTTGCTTATTACCAATAACAATAAACTGTATGCGACAGGTATTGATAGCCTTAAAAATCAAGCCATACATGTAGCAAGCTGGAATGGCAAGGATTGGAATGCGGCTGATTCAGGCCTGAAAGGCACTATAACTGCAATGGGGATTTATGAAGGAAAGGTATATGCAGGCACCTCTGAAAAACTCGGCGCAAATGCTATTTATAGGTTAATGTGCTGGAATGATACTGTATGGAAAAAGGTCAGCACGCTAAATGGTCCTATCAATGCCCTATGTGCTTTTAAAGGCAACTTATATGCAGGTGGTAAATTTACAATGGCCGATACCACCCATGCAAAATACATGGCAAGGTGGAATGACACAACCTGGAATTCAGTGGGGCGAAACTTGGGGAATAATGTTCGGGCAATAGCTATATATCACAACAAAATTTATGTAGGTGGACAGTTTAATGAAGTGCTTAACTGGAACGGAAGAAGCTGGGAAACGGTACAAGGAAGTAAAAGCATCCGCATTGGTGGTTATGTTAAATCATTCTGCCTCTATAATGATGAACTCTATGCCTGTGGTGAGTTTGATTACCTGGCTAAATGGAATGAAGTTGATTGGATGACAGTAGGGTCTCAAAGCGATGGAGCTTCTACCATGGCTCTATATAAAGAGTCGCTATATTTAGGAGGAGATTTTATTGGTGTTACCGATAATGCATACGCCAGCCATATTGCAGTATATAATGCCCCGACAATGAAATGGAATTGTCTTGGCGGTACATTTTATTCGGGAGGAGATTGCAAGCCATATAACGGAACAGTATGGTCATTGGCTGTATATAACGGAGAGCTATATGTTGGGGGTCAATTTATGATAGCAGGTGGAAAAATAATAAATAACATTGCACGCTTAAACGTGCCGGATAAAGCGCATTAGTATGAGGCAAATAATATTTAAGTACGGGATCATAGGTGGAGTTCTGATAGCGCTACCCTTATTCATAGTCATTCCAAAGATTAGTTCAATTGGTTTTGAAACTGCGATACCTATACTTTTAGTTTCAATGATAATAAGTTTTATTGCTGTCTTTCTTGGCATCAGTTCAGTGCGAAAAAACATTGGTGGTGGGTATATCGGTTTCCGAAGTGCCATGGCAACAGGTATTACAATAACTGTAATAATGGCGGTTATTTATGTTTTAGCTTCAATGGTTCTATTTCATTTGATAACACCAGGCTTCAATGAAAAATACAATTCATTCATTCTTTCACAAATGAAAATAATGCACAGGCCACAGGCGGAAATAGATAAGTTCACTGCGGAGGCAGCAAAACAAGTAACCGATCAAAATATATTTGTAAGCGCTGCCTTGATATTTATAAAGCCTGTTATGTTTGGTTTTTTTTTCACCTTCTCTTCAGCGCTTATATTGCGCAAAAAGGAATTTTCAGCTACTCTTAATTAAAATAATTTCCACTTATTACCTTTGGATTTATCGCCGGCAGGTTCCTTTTTACCCTTACAATAGTTATCAATATTTGCTTTTGCAGGGGCATAGCCATTCTCATAAGCCGTATTAAAATCATCGCAGGCTTTTTCTTTATCTCCTTCTCCCATATACGCAACGCCTCTGCCATAAAATGCCTCTGTATAATCTACCTGGAAACGCATTGCAGTTGTATAATCTGAAACAGCTGATTTATAATCCTTTAATTTATCTTCACACAAAGCGCGGCAGTAATATCCTACGGCATTATCAGAATCTAACTTTATCACCTGTGTGAAATCATCAAGGCCTAATTTATAAAATTCAAGCTGGTATTTATCAAGCCCACGATTGAGGTATGCCTCAGCATATTTTGGGTCGATCTCTATTGCCCTGTTATAATCGCTCGCGGCATCGCGGAATTGTTTCATTTCGTCCAATGCAAGTCCACGGTAAAAAAAAGCAGGTGCATCGGTCCTGTCTAATGCTAACACATCAGTAAAGTCATCAAACGCCAGTTTGTACTTTTTCTCCGATAATTCTAAATAAGCTCTGTTAAAATAACCATCTGCGTTAGTAGAATCAAGTTGTATAGATTTTGTATAATCGAGCATAGAACTTATTGTATCACCATTAGCATATTCCGCATTGCCTTTATAATTATACGCGTCAGAAAAATTAGGCCTGATGGATATGGAGTGATTGATATCCGCAATGGCAGATACGTTATCTCCCGAGTTCGATTCAGTTATTCCTTTATTCAAATAAGAATCCGGATCATTCGGATTAAGTTTTATCGCCTTTTTAAAATCCTTTATGGCCCCGTCGTTATCCTTCAAAGCCATTTTAGTTAAACCACGTCCGTAATACGAATCTGTATCGTTACTATTAGCGTTTAGCAGGCTATCATATATCCTCAATGCTTTTTTATATTTTCCGTTCTCGTATAATTTAGCGGCCCTTGTTTTAGGATTGTACTGGCCACTGGCAGAAACGAATAGAAATAAAGCGAATGCACTAACTATTATATATCTCATACTAAAATTGATTCTTATATTTTCTCGCATTTTTTATATGCGCAACGTGATGATTACAATGCCATGCATAAAGAAATATCAGGTCAACAAGTTTGATTGGCTTATCATGGTCAGGATGGATAAGCGTTCTGTCAAGATCGATTGCTTTTATATGCATCAATACAGTTACCCATCTGTTATGCAGGCCATCAAGTATTTTTAATGACAGATCAACAGGTGTTTCATTACTGTCAGCAAGTTTTGCCCATTCAGTTTCATTATATGTCTTTATGGTTGGTTTATCTTCTGTTAGTGTCAATTTAGTACGAATAAAAGCATTCATATGGCTATCCGCGCAATGATGAACGATCTGCCTTATCGTCCAACCGTCCGGCCTGTGCATATACTTCAGGTTTTCGTCATCAAGAAATTGGACTTCTTTACTTAATGTCGCAGGAAACTCCCGGATAGTTTGTATTGCGTCCTTTATATTCTCTGGAGTAAAAGACTTAGGTCTTTTAAATTTTCCTATCGGGTACCTGAGTTCTTCTGTTGCAACCTGCTGTTCCATGGGATTACATTTATATTGCAATATTAGTAAAAAGCAGGTATTCAATTATGTTTATATCCCTTAACATTTCAATATAATAGCCAGATCGTTAAACATATGAAAAGGTTTTCATTTATATTTTCTTATATTTGAGTATATCTTATTTAAGAATTGAGGAAGATATTATTCGTAGTTGTTATTTCTGCATTATTAAATGGTTGTGGCAGACAAGATAGTTACTGGGCGCCTGTAGGTTCCGGGGTGAATAACCTCGTATTGGCCATTACTCCTTATAAAGGCGAACTTTATGCTGGCGGCAGTTTTACCACTGCAGGTGGAAAGTCTGCAAGTAATATTGCACGCTGGAATGGTAAAGAATGGCACCTGGTAGGTAAAGGCATCAACAAGATAGTGCTTTGCATGGCTCAGTTCAATGGTAAACTTTTTGCAGGCGGCTCATTTGACAGCGCCGGCGGAAACCCTGTAAAGGCTATTGCCTGCTGGAATGGCAATGAATGGCAATCGGTAGGAATGGGAATTAAGGGCACAGTATCAACACTTTGTGTTTATAATAAAGAACTATATGCAGCCGGTAAATTTGACACAGTAGATGGAAAACCGGCTCACTCTATTGCCCGTTGGGATGGTGAAAAATGGTTAGACGCGGGCACAGGGCTTGATTCAGGAAAATACAGCTTCATTTGTGGCCTTGCTGTTTATCATAATGAACTTTACGCAAGTGGTACATTTAAAGCTATTGCCGGTAAGGAGGGAAACAACATATCGCGCTGGAATGGAAAAGAATGGAAAGCAGTTGGTAAAGGAATAAGCTATCCAATTACAACTATGTCTACCTACAAAGATGAACTATATGTATGTGGAGTATTTGATACCGCAGGTGGTACGCCTGCTAATTATATTGCACGTTGGAATGGGAAAGAATGGTCTCCCGTTGGCACTGGTGTTGGCAGCGGACAATTTGCTTCTATATGGTCGCTTACAACTTACAATGATGAACTGATTGTTGGTGGGCTATTTAAAAGCGTAGCCGAAAAAGAAGCCAACTATATAGCGCGGTGGAATGGCTCAAGTTGGGATAAGGTGGGTGGTGGAATGAATTCACCCGTTCACTCTTTAGGTGTATATAACGATGAACTTTATGCAGGTGGTCTATTCGACACCGTTGAAACCGCACCTATGAATCATATTGCACGGTGGAAAGGCAATATCAATAAATAACCTTAAAAACGGAATATTCAACCTTCTATCTAAAGGAGTAAAATCATTATATTCGCCACCTGATTTTCTTTTAACCCCATATGAATATAAGTATTATTGGAACAGGATATGTTGGTTTAGTTACAGGCACATGTTTTGCCGAAACTGGTAACCATGTGTTATGTGTAGACATTGACGAAACAAAAGTTAATACCATGCGTAATGGCAAAATCCCTATTTATGAACCAGATCTTGATATTCTGTTTGAACGTAACCTGAAAGCAGGCCGTTTACAGTTCACCACAAAACTTGAGGACGCTGTAAAAAAAACGGACGTTATATTCCTGGCCCTACCTACCCCACCAAACGAAGACGGTTCTGCTGATCTTTCTTATATACTTAAAGTCGCAGATCAGCTAGGCAAACTAATAACCACCTACAAAGTTATTGTAGATAAAAGTACCGTGCCTGTTGGTACAGCGGAAAAGGTACAAGCTGCTATTGCCAAAAACTGTAAATGCGATTTTGATGTTATTTCTAACCCTGAGTTTTTACGTGAAGGTTTTGCTGTTGATGACTTTATGAAGCCGGATCGTGTAGTACTTGGCCTTTCGTCAGATAAAGCACGCAAGGTAATGGAGGAATTATACAAACCTTATGTTCGCCAAGGTAACCCGGTTTATTTTATGGATCTGCGTTCTGCTGAGCTAACCAAGTATGCAGCAAATTCTTTCCTTGCCACCAAAATTTCATTCATGAATGAAATAGCAAACCTTTGTGAAAAAGTTGGAGCCGATGTAGACATGGTGCGTATCGGCATTGGTTCCGATGCGCGTATCGGTAAGCGTTTTCTTTTCCCCGGTATTGGTTATGGCGGAAGCTGCTTTCCAAAAGATGTAAAAGCATTGGTTCAATCTTCTATAGAAAACAACTACGACTTTAAAATATTAAAATCAGTAATGGAGGTTAATGAGATACAGAAACATATACTTATTCCCCGACTTAAAAAGCAGCTAGGTAATTTAAACGGACTTAAGGTTGCTATGTGGGGCCTTGCGTTTAAACCAGATACAGATGATATACGCGAAGCGCCTTCATTGGTAATGATCGAAGAGTTATTAAAGGAAAATGTAAAAATCACAGCATTTGACCCTGCAGCTGCAGAAAATGTAAAAAAACTAATTGGTAATAAAATAGTGTATTCGGCAGATGAATATACTGCGCTTGACGGAGCAGACGCACTTATTATAGCAACAGAGTGGAGTCTTTTTCGTACTCCTGATTTTGACGAAATGAAAAAACGTATGAAGAAGCCGATCATTTTTGATGGTAGGAATCTATACGGAATGGATCAGATGAAAGAACAAGGATTTACATATATAAGCATAGGTCGAAAAAATATTATACAATGAAGAGAGCCCTTATAACCGGTGCAGCAGGTTTTTTAGGTTCGCATTTATGCGACAGGTTTATCAAGGAAGGTTATCATGTAATTGGTATAGATAACCTTATCACCGGTGACATGCGCAACATACAGCATCTTTTTAAGCTTGAGCATTTTGAGTTTTACCATCACGATGTTTCTAAATTTGTATTTGTACCGGGAGAACTTGATTATATACTCCACTTTGCATCGCCTGCCAGCCCAATAGATTATTTAAAAATACCAATTCAAACTCTTAAGGTGGGTTCATTAGGCACGCATAATTTGTTGGGGCTTGCCAAAGCGAAAAAAGCAAGAATGCTTATTGCATCTACATCAGAAGTATACGGCGATCCGCTTGTGCATCCTCAAACAGAGGACTATTGGGGAAATGTAAACCCGGTTGGCCCACGTGGGGTGTATGATGAAGCAAAGCGTTTCCAGGAAGCTATTACCATGGCTTATCATACATTCCATAAATTAGAAACACGCATTGTCCGCATATTCAATACCTATGGCCCGCGCATGAGACTAAATGACGGACGTGTACTACCAACCTTCATTGGGCAAGCTATACGCAATGAACCACTTACCGCATTTGGAGATGGCAGCCAGACGCGTTCTTTCTGTTATGTATCTGACCTGGTAGATGGCATTTATAAACTTCTTTTGAGCGATTACGCCTACCCCGTGAATATTGGCAACCCGGCCGAAATAACCATAAATGAATTTGCTGAAGAGATATTAAAACTCACGGGCAGCAAACAAAAGATAATACACACCCCTTTGCCAAAGGACGATCCTAAACAACGCAAGCCCGACATTACACTTGCCACTAAATTATTAGGATGGGAGCCAAAAGTATCACGCGCTGAAGGCTTGAAGATAACTCTTGAATATTTCAAATCGCTTACTCCTGATGAATTGTTAAAATCAGCGCCACGATTTGCTTAAGCAATCTATTCATGTCATCTTCTACCCAGGAACTCATTACTTATCTTTCCGGTTTTATTACCGAAGAACGTAAAAAACGTTTTGACGAAGTAATAAAAAACCGTACCCGGTATGTTACCATAGGGCTTGAGGATATATTTCAGCCCCACAATGCCAGTGCAGTGCTTCGTTCATGTGACTGTTTCGGAGTACAGGATGTGCACATTATTGAAAACGAAAACAAATACACAATCAATCCGGAAGTAGCACTTGGTTCCTATAAATGGCTTACTCTTAACCGCTATAACAAAAAAGGAGAAAACAATACCCTTAATTGTATTCAGACTTTAAAGCAACAAGACTATGCTATTGCAGTTACCTCTCCACATAAGGATAGCTATACAATTGAAAATGTTCCCCTTAATAAAAAATTAGCTCTCTTTTTTGGTACAGAATTACAAGGCATGTCTGAAGAACTTGAAAAGAATGCTGAAGTATTTGTAAAGATACCAATGATGGGGTTTACAGAGAGCTTTAATATATCGGTTGCTGCTGCAATAAGCATGTACACACTAAGTAACCGCCTGAGAAAAGAATCAGTTCAGTGGCAGATACCGGAAAGAGAAAAAGATGAGATAATATTGCAATGGTTACGCAATACTATCCCCAAGGCAGAACTACTGGAGAAAGATTTTCTGGAAAAGAGAAAGTAGTTATAACTTTAGTGCGATGTTATTAGTATATCGAGCAATAGGATCACTCCAATTGCACTGATTATAAAACCAAAAAGGGCTAACAAAGAATTACTTCCACGTTTAATTCCGATTGCGCTAATAATTAAGCCAATGGCAATAAATATTGGGGCTAAAATAAAATTAGTGGTAATAATAAAAACTATACCTGCAACGGCAGCAGTCATTCCTATAACACCTAATATTCTGTTTGTTTTTCTTTCTTTGTAAAACTCATCAACTGTATCTTGTGCAACATGACTGGTATCAGGTCGCATTATTTTAAGGGTACTGCTAAATTCCTCCAAGTCCTTAAGTCTTGTATTGGTAGGTTTTAGTTCCTTTCTTGAGTTGGTAATGGGTGCAGTAGACAGCGAATGTTGATTAATAATATTTTTATTTATAGTAATTACCTTTTGGGGCAAGACCTTTGCAGCAACCTTTTCGATTACGGGTTTCTCTGTATTACCGGCAATATTGTAAACATTCGAAGGAGTATTTATAAAATATCCTTTGGTATATTTTCTTTTAGAAAAAGAAGATACTATACTATTACCAGAATTACATGAACTTGCTAATATTGAAATGCAAATGATGGCAATACCTAATGATAATGAGTTGATTTTTATGCTCATTTTTCAAATGTAATAAAAAGGCGAATAACCGCCTGCTTTAATTTACCATTCTGTATATTTGGTAGCCAATCTAAATCCCTAACAATGGAAACAAAACAAAATTCAAATAGACGTAACTTTATAAAGAATTCCTTATTACTGACTGCAGCAGGCTTAATAGTTCCTTCGCTAATGAAGACAAATAGGTTGAACGCAGTAGCCCAAAACAATGAAAATTTGCTGGACGGAACTGGACCATTTACTCTACCCCCATTAACTTACGATTACAATGCGCTCGAACCGCATATCGATGCAATGACCATGCAGATACATCATGATAAGCACCATGCTGCATACGTAAACAATTTGAATAAAGCTATTGCAGAAAATAATTTAGGAAATACTGTATTAGAGCCATTAGCCTTAGATGATCTTATAAAGAATATCTCCAAGTACCCTGTTGTAATCCGAAATAATGGTGGCGGGCACTGGAATCATTCATTCTTCTGGAGGGTAATGAAACCTAACGGTGGTGGACAACCTTCAGGTAAGTTAGCCGATGCTATAAACAGCATATTTACTTCGCTCGATGCAATGAAAACAAAATTTGATGAGGCAGGTGCAAAGCGTTTTGGGTCGGGTTGGGCATGGTTGATTGTAAACAAGGATGGCAAGCTGGATATTTGCTCCACCCCTAACCAGGATAACCCTTTAATGGATATTGCGGAAACAAAAGGCACACCAATACTTGGACTTGATGTATGGGAGCATGCCTATTACCTGAAATACCAGAATAAGCGTCCTGACTATATTAATGCATGGTGGAATATTGTTAATTGGGATGAAGTAGCTAAAAACTTCGACGCAGTAAAATAAGTCAGTAAACTAAACTATCTAAGGCCTTTTGATGTTATTATCAAAAGGCTTTTCTTTTTACAACCTTCTGAATTTCATAAGTAAAGGTTTCCTATTTTTGGGTGCTATTAAATTCAATGAGCAGATTTTTCAAAATACTTTCCAGGGCAGTAATAATCCTTATTCTTCTAGTAGGGGTCTTATTTGGTCTTTTATGTTATTACATTTCCCCTCTTGCAAAAAAACAAATTGAAAAAAACTGTGTTCAATGGACCGGTCGTCGCATTACCCTGGATGAAGTAAAAATCAATCTACTTAATGGAACTGTAAATATTAAAGATCTTAAGATATGCGAACTCGACACCAACCAGGTATTTCTGCGGTGTCACAACATTTATATAAAAGTAAACCTTATGAAGATGCTTTATAAGGTTTATCAGGTAGATGAAATAAAAATCGATAACCCAGAAATAAGTATTATCCAAGACCATAATAAATTCAATTTTGATGATCTTATTAAACGTTTTTCACCTGATACGAATAACCATCCACCAGCTAAAACCGAACCGGAAACAAAGTATTTTGTAACGAAGGTAAGTATCAATAACGGTAATGTATTATATAATAATGTGCCTGTACATAATATTATAAACGTTCATAACATAAACCTGAATACATATGCAATTGCATGGAACAACCCTGAAAGCAAAGTGCACCTTGATCTTCAATATGGCATAGGAGGCTTTTTTGATTTTGACCTGGATGCTAACAGAAAAACACTTGACTATAACTTAGCCCTACTAATTGATAAATACGACTTAAGCCAGTATTATGCTCCGCTTAACGCATTCATCAATATATCTTCTTTTCAAGGGATGTTAAGTACAAAACTAAAAATGAAGGGCAAGTTTAATAATCCTAAGGACTTTTCACTTACCGGTTACTTACATATAAACGACCTGGAAATAAAAGATTCAGCAAAAAAGAAAGTATGTTCCTTTAATGAATTGCTTATATCAGTCGACACAATAAATGTAAAACGTGGCCAATATATATTTCGTAAAATAATGCTCGACGAACCTTACGTTGTATTAAATGATTACACGAATGGCAATAACATCAGCCGGATGATCAAAAACGGTGAACCTCAAAAAGCAGAGGTTGCAGTGGTAAAAGACACAATGAAAAGTAAATCAAAGGCTGATTACTCTAATATCTTTACGCTACTTTCTTCGAGTGCAAAAGCGATGACATCAGATTTCCTAAGCGCCAATTACCATGCTGATACCATAGCAATTCGTAACGGGCAATTTGTGTTTAACGACAATACATCTTCGCACAAATTCCATTATAATGTTTCAAAAATAAATATGTCTACTACCGAAATCGGAGCAAAAAACAAGAGTATAATATTTACTGCCTCAGCCTTAATGAATGATACCGGCAAGTTTGCATTGCAGGCAACTATTAATTACGATCTTAAGCACAAAGCAGTTGACTATAAAATAACCGCCTTGAGCATATCAAAAATATCACCGATTGTTAAATATGTTCTAGAAAAGAACAGTGAAAAATGGATAGGCCGCCAGATGACCATTGGTGGTGTTCATCTTGATGCTTTGAATGGCATTGTAAAAGTAAGGGACATTAAAGTTTATGAAGCTAATAGTAATCAAACCTTTTTTGATTGCCATTACATTTATTTAAAAGCCAATATGAAGAAAATGTTCTCTGGAACGTATGGTTTTGATACGATAAAAATAGATCAGCCTGAGGTAAGTATAATTCAAGATGGTAATAAATTCAATTATGATGACCTGATTAAGCGTTTTTCAACAGACACCAATAAAAGGCAAGAGCCTGATAGTACCCCCGAAATACATTATGTAATTGACAACGTAATCATTGATAATGGTAATATAACATACAATAATGTGCCTATTCATAATATATTCAGGCTACACAACCTAAATATAAATCTTCCTGAAATTAGTTGGAATGAATTCCAAAGCAAAGTACATACTGATTTTAAATACGGTAGAGGTGGCGACTTCAATATTGATATGAATTTTAATCGCAAAAAATTTAATTATGATGTGGCATTACAAATAGACAAATACGACTTAAGCCAGTACTATACTCCACTTACAACCTATCTCAATGTTTCGTCATTAAAAGGTTTTCTTAGCGCGAATCTTGAGATACATGGAAAATTCAGTAGCCCTAAGGATATCTCTTCTGTTGGAAGTATTTCTGTAAATGACTTTGAACTTAAAGACTCTGCGAAAGAGAAGGTTTTTGCTTTGGGTGAATTGAATGTAGATATAGATACTGTGAATGTAAAACAAGGCATATACAGCGTAAACAATATTTTACTTGATAAGCCTTATATGCGCTTTGATTATTTTACGAATGGCAACAACATAAGCCATATGATAAAGTACACAGCACCGGCCGGGCCGGTAACAGACAAAACCACAGGCGAAGTTAAACCTGATTATTCCAATGTATTTACCTTGTTTGCATCGAGTATTAAAATGATGGCTGTTGACTTCTTTAACACCAATTACCATACCGATAGTATTCTAATTCGTAATGGCCAACTGATATTTAATGATTATACTTTAAACAGGCCTTTCCATTATGACCTCTCACAGGTAAACCTGATAACAGATGAAATAAGTGCAAAGAGTAAGACTATTGCATTTAATGCTTCTGCAAGGCTAAATGATACCGGTAAATTCACCATGAATGCCAGTATGGGTGTAGATCTTAAAAACATGCTAATCAGTTATAATGTTTCTAACTTACGGATATCTGACTTAAACCCATATTCAGAATATTATGTAGCTACTCCATTTCTGGATGGATATATGAACTACCAGAGTACCGATTCTGTAATTAACAGGAATTTAAAAAGCACCAACGTAATTCATATATGGGGGCTTGAGGCAGGAAAAAAAACAGCAAACAAACCTGTTTACGATATGCCAATCCGACTGGCCGTATCGCTCTTGAAAGATGATAAGGGGAACATAGACCTGAATTTACCCGCCAGTGGAAACCTTGATGATCCGAATTATAAAATGGGTAAGCTAATCTGGCCTATGATTAGTGACCTGGTTAAGAAAACTGCTGAATCGCCATTTAGACTATTGGGTAAGCTATACGATAAAGATCCTGAAGAAATGAAACAACTGAATTTTGATTATTTGCAGGACAAACTTTCAGAGAAACAAGCTCATAAACTAGAGGATATTCATAAAGTACTAAACAGGAAGAAAGAGCTAAATGTAGAAATAACCCAAGTGATCGACAGCCTGGAAGAAAAGGATGAATTGGCATTAGCGATGGCAAAAAAACAATATTACCAGGAAACCAAGCACATGGTTAATGATAGCTTGTTAAGCAGGAGGAAGAAAAGAAAAGAAATGAAGGCAAGTGATAAGATAGCAACTCAGGATACCTTATTCGATAAATACCTGAATGAAAAACTACAGCTTACCGGCAACGAGCTAATGACTATTGAAGATAAGTGTATTCAATTTGTTGGCGATGATTTCCTTAATAAATCTGTTCATGAGATAATGGAAAAACGCAACCAGCAAATAATGGAGTATCTTATAAAAAAGAAATCGCTCAACCCTGAAAGGGTAAAAGTTTCTTTAAGTAAAGACTCTGTTTTAAATAAAAACAGCACCCAGCCACAGTACAATATAAACTATAACGCCGGGGATTCCTTAAAGAAGTAGGGTGTTGCTTATTTATTAGTTCAAATTCCATTTAAAACCTGTATAACAAAAAAGCCCCTGACGATAATGTCAGGGGCTTTATCTAATCCATCATAACAAATATCAACCGCACTTAGAGTGGCCGCAGTTCTTACACTTCAGGCAGCCTTCTTCGTAGATCAGTCCATCTTCGTCGCCACAGCTAGGGCATTTTCTGTCCTTGCTCTGTGTTCCGTCCGGTATATATTTTTTCAATGCTCTTTCTACACCTGCTTTCCATGTATTAATAGAATCATCGTACAGGTTAAGGTTAGCAATAAGGTCAACTACATGCGGAATAGGCATTCCGTGACGTAATACACCTGATAATAGTTTTGCGTAGTTCCAGTATTCCTTATCGAAACTGCGTGACAAGCCTTCAATGGTAATGTTATACCCATCCTTGTCTTTATAACGGAAGTCGTAACGTTTCTTACCGCTATCTTCGCTCTTATTCTTCATTACCCAGCCCTTTTGTACCCATAGAGGCAGGTTAAATACATCTTCTGCCTTACCGGTAAATACTTCATAAGGTTTACCATTGAGTATACCTACAACAGCAATCCATTTTTCTGCGCCGTTATTAAAACGAATTACTTCAGCTTCCAGTTCGCGCGGACGTTTAGGAGCAATCGTTTCAGTGAATTGTCCGTTAGCATTCGTTTTTTTAGTCTTATCATCGGCAGCAATAAGTACACCACTGCGTGAACCATCACGGTAAACGGTAATACCCTTTAAACCTTGTTTCCAGGCTTGTATGTATATTTCGCCTACGCTGTCAACAGCTACATCATTAGGCAGGTTAATGGTAGAACTGATACTGTGTGTAGTATACTTCTGAACCAATGATTGTAATTCAACACGTTTGATCCAGTCAATTTCAGGAGCTGTAGAACCGGCATAAGGGCTCTTTGTAATATCGGTGTTACCGGTTACATTCATCCATGTTTTCACTTTTGGGTGATATACCATGAATTCTTCCCATTTGTCTCCCATTTTATCTACAAAATCAACCTTCGCGTTCTTGTCGTTCGGGTTTATCTTTCTTCTTCTCTTGTATGAAAGTAAGTAAACAGGCTCTAAACCTGATGAGGTTTCAGCTAAAATACTAAGACTACCTGTTGGTGCTACTGTGCTGATAGAAATATTCCTGCGGCCCAGCTTCATCATACGTTCGTAAACTTCAGGCATTTCCTTTTGCATCATCTGAACGAACTCAGAAGTGTTCTCAATTTTAGGATCGAAACCTTCAAATGAACCACGTTCTACAGAAAGGTCGATAGAACTTGTAAACTCAGCATCACACTTAGTCTTCATGATCTTTTCTACTTCATGCATTGCTTCAGTAGAATCGAACTGGAAGTTAAGAGCAGCCATTGCATCACCTAATGCGGTAAAGCCAAGACCTGTCCTCCTACCCTTTTTACCTGCATCATAAAGCAGTTTCCAAGTATTCACTTCAATTAGTTTTATATCGCTTGGTTCCTTGTCATTCTGAATCTTGTCCATTATTCTTTCAATAGACTCAAGTTCAAGGTCAACTAAGTCATCCATTAAACGTTGTGACTCGTAGGTAACCTGGTAGAATTTCTTATAATCGAAAGAAGCGTTCGCAGTGAATGGCTCATTTACAAAATTGTATAAGTTGATAGCGATAAGCCTGCAGCTATCGCCACCCTGCATTGCTATTTCAGAGCAAGGGTTGGTTGATACATTCTTAAAGCCCGGATATACTGAAGATGTAGAATATTTGTGTTGACGATCCCAGAAGATAAGGCCTGGTTCAGCGCTTTGGTGAGCCGCTTTAATTACGGTGTTCCATAATTCACGCGCCTTAATTGTTTTGGTAACTGAAGGAGTTTCTGATTCAATTGGCCAACGGTGTGTGTATTCTTTATCTGCTACTACCGCTTCCATAAACTCATCTGACAGGCGAACAGAAATGTTAGCGCCGGTTACTTTGCTGAGGTCTTGTTTTATAAGAACGAAATTCTCAACATCAGGGTGAGCTATATCTATTGTTATCATCAACGCACCGCGTCTGCCATTCTGAGCAACTTCGCGGGTTGTGTTTGAAAATCTTTCCATGAATGAAACTGCGCCTGTGGTTGTTCCGGCAGAGTTGTTAACTGAAATACCTGAAGGACGAAGGGTAGAAATATCAATACCTACACCACAACGTCTTTTAAATAATTGTGCCAATTGCTGGTCAGTGTGCATTATGCCTCCGTAAGAATCATAAATTTCAGGGAGTACCACGCAATTAGATAAAGAAGCGATAACATGCTTGTTACCCAAACCGAACATTACGCTTCCTTGAGGAATAACATATTTAAACCCTTTAAAGTATTCGAATATTTTTTCTTCGGTAAGAAGTTCTCTCTTCTGTCCGTATTCAGAAAGAAGGGCGAGCTTACCGTTCATTGTAGACAGGTCAGCGTATTCTTTTTCCTTACGTGCAAATTCATGCGCCATACGACGGTGCATATCATCAGGACTGGTTTCCTGAAGCACTCCGTTCTTGTCACGCAATGCGTACTTGTTCATCCATGTAGATGCTGCTAACTCATCTCCGCCGAAATACTTAATACACTTTTCGCGTATTTCTTCGTAGGTCATGGTCGTCTTTGTTTGTGTTTGTTGTTCTTTGATCATCGAGCAAGACATTAAAATATTGTTACTGTTTTCCTTTTTTTCACTTTTCTAAAGCGTATTGACAAAAATATATTTACGCTTTACAGTAGAACGATATGTGCTTCCGTTTTTTTTAACATGGTTATTAACACAGGCCTTAAAACGCCCAACCATAAAGGTTTTGCGACGAAATAAACTTTTCAACAATTTTACTGTCTCGCCATAATAAGGAGTTCTAAATCCTTGTAGGAAATTTTGAATGTCTCTCCTAAAAATTTATTTGTCAGAATTCCCTTATATATGTATACACCATTCCTGATTTTCACATCCTGTTTAATTAAATTCTCCAATCCACCTTCATCACCTGCACGTAATAATATAGGAGTAAAAATGTTACTGAATGCAATAGACGCTGTACGCGAAACACGTGAAGCTATATTAGGCACGCAGTAATGAGTTACACCATGCTTACGAAACACAGGGTCGTTGTGGGTAGTAACCTGCGAGGTTTCAAAACATCCACCCTGGTCAATGCTTACATCTACTATTACAGAACCTGCCTTCATGTCGGCTACCATTTCCTCGGTAACTACGCAAGGGGTTCTACCCGTAGTGGAACGAATAGCGCCAATAACCACATCAGCAGTTTTTAAGTGACGTGCCAAAACTCTTGGTCGGATAGTAGATGTAAATACACGTACACCTATCATTGTCTGCAAACGCCTTAACCTGTATATTGAATTGTCGAATACTTTTACAATAGCGCCTCTTCCGATAGCTGCACGCGCGGCAAACTCACCAACAGTTCCTGCTCCAAGGATAACCACCTCGGTAGGTGCAATTCCTGAAACACCACCCATTATCAATCCAGGGCCGTCATGCACATTACTTAAATACTCTTCTGCTATAGATATAGATGTACCTCCTACTATTTCACTCATTGAACGGATGACAGGGAAAATATCCGATTCATCACGTATCCAATCAAAGGCAATAGCGCTTATCTTCTTCTGCATTAAATGCCTCAGAAAATCTACCGGCTGCACGGTTAATTGCAAAGTAGATATAAGTGTCTGGTTTGGCTTCAGCCTGTCAACTTCTTCTTTTAACGGAGGAGCTACCTTTAATATAATGTCCGCTTTATATACATCTGCAGCAGCATAAACGATCTGTGCTCCCGCTTCACTATAATCATTGTCTTCGAAATGAGCATTTTTACCTGCACCACTCTCTACCATTATCTGGTGGCCATTATTTACCAATAAAGCCACATCATCAGGCACTAATGCCAGACGCTTTTCCTGCGACGATATTTCCTTGGGTATACCAATGAATAAGCTACCTTTTTTCTTGCGCACCTCCAGCATTTCTTCTTGCGGAGCAAGCGCAGCCATAGATAATGATTGAAGTAATTCTTTAGATGTATTCATACCGGGTTTTTAAATTCCTATTCCTTTATGCTTATCTCTCTCACGCCGTCAATTACATCAATATGTATATTAACTGCGTTGTCCGGTATCAATTCTGCTATCATCTCAGGCCACTCAATAAAACAATATCCTTTCGAATAAAAGTATTCTTCGTAACCCATGTCGTAAGCTTCCCTCACATTTTTTATCCTATAAAAATCAAAGTGATAAACAGGAAGGTTGTTAACACCCTCATATTCATTCACTAAGGCAAATGTAGGGCTGCTTACAAGCCCTTTGACACCCTGAACCTTACAAAGATACTTAATAAAGGTGGTCTTTCCACTACCCAGGTTTCCGGAAAATGTGAACACCCGATTGTTCTTAAAATCGGCCATTAATTGCCTGGCAATTTCTTCGAGCTGGGCCTCTTCTTTTACTTTCCAGTTGCGGAACATAGGCTATTATTTTGGTGATAATGCCACCAAAGGTATGATCATTTCTTCTAACGAAATGCCCCCATGCTGGAAAGTATCCTTATAATAGTTAACGTAATAATTATAGTTATTTGGGTAAGCAAAGAATTTGTCTCCTTTTACAAAGACAAAAACACTGCTTACGTGCTGGCGGGGCAAAAAGGCCTCAGCCGGGTTTTTAACTGCAAATACATCTTTTGCCTGGTAAGTCAGGCTCTTGCCCGATTTATAGCGCAAATTGGTATTTGTATTCTTATCACCTATTACCTTGGTTGCTTCCACTACTTTAATGGTACCATGATCGGTGGTAATGATAAGCTTCGCTTTATTGGCAGCGATCTGCTTCAATATATCACTTAATGGTGAGTGTTGGAACCAAGAAAGGGTAATAGAACGGTATGCTGCATCATCGCTGGCAAGTTCACGTATTACTTCCATTTCAGTACGGGCATGCGAAAGCATATCAACAAAGTTGTACACGATCACATTTAGTTTATTGCCCATAAGTGAATGGATGTTCTCCGATAACTTTTTACCATCGTTATGGTTGGTTATCTTATTATATGATGTTTTGATGTTCTTCCCTAACCTTTTCAAGTTGCCTTCCAGAAATTCCGCTTCGTGCATGTTCTTTCCACCTTCGTCCTCATCATTCATCCACAGGCCCGGGTGCATTTTCTCAATTTCCGATGGCATTAACCCTGCAAATATGGCGTTACGTGCATATTGGGTACAGGTAGGCAAAATAGCATAATACGATTCTTCGCTATCAACCCTGAACAGGTTCTCAATTTCAGGCATTAATACCTTCCATTGGTCATAGCGCAGGTTATCTATCAGAAGCATAAATACAGGCACTTGCTCCTTTTCAACAATTGGTAATATCTTGTTACGTAAAAGGGTATGCGACATTACAGGAGCTGTTGAAGCGCCAGCTGCTTTATTCTGCAACCAGCTTATGTAATTCTTCTCTATGAATTTAGCGAACAGGGTATTGGCTTCAGCCTTTTGCATCTGGAACACTTCCTTCATGCTCTCGTCGCCTGATTTTTCCAATTCCAATTCCCAATAGATGAGTTTCTTGTAAACCTCTTCCCATTGTTTATGGCTCAGGTTATCGCCAAGCATAATATCAATGTTGCGGAAATCTTGCTGATAACCGGATGTGGTTTTTTCGCTGATAAGGCGGTTCTTATCAATGTTCTTCTTTATAGAAAGAAGTATTTGCCCCGGGTTAACCGGCTTAATAAGATAATCTGATATTTTAGAACCTATAGCATCATCCATAATAGCTTCTTCCTCGCTTTTGGTGATCATTACTATCGGTACACGTTGGTTTATGTTCTTTATCTTACCCAAAGTTTCAATACCCGAAATACCCGGCATATTTTCATCAAGGAAAACAATATCAAAGTCATCCTTTGCTTTCGAGAATTCTTCTACCGCATCGTTGCCATTTGTCACCGTCTTTACATCAAATCCTTTTTCCTGAAGGTATAACAGATGTGGCTTTAGAAGATCTATTTCGTCGTCTGCCCAAAGAATGCTTATTTTTCCCATTTTTGCCATATAATTATAATTAGTACTCGGTTCTTACAAAGATAACGTAATAGATTCACCCTTATTTCAGACCAGATGTGAAAAAGTGTTAAATAAACTTATAATGAAGAGAAACCACTAAGACACTAAGAACACCAAGGCTCACTAAGAATACTTAGTGCTTCTAAGTGGGCTCAGTGCCTAAGTGGTAAAAAAGAGAAAATATGATAAAGAGAAAAATAATAAACGATCCTATATACGGCTTCATTACTATACCAGACGGGATCATCTTTAAACTGATAGAGCACCCCTACTTTCAACGCTTACGCAGAATACAACAATTAGGTATTACCTCACTGGTTTATCCGGGCGCTATACATACACGTTTCCACCATGCACTTGGTGCCATGCATCTTATGACCAATGCTATTGAAACATTACGAAGCAAAGGCGTAGTGATAACCGATCAGGAAGCTGAAAGCGCACAAATAGCCATATTATTGCACGACATAGGCCACGGGCCTTTTTCACATATATTAGAACACAGTATTGTGAATGGAATATCGCACGAAGATATTTCTACCATTTTCATGGAAAGGCTTAATAAGGAGTTTAAAGGGAAACTGACCTTAGCCATTAAAATATTCCGTAACCAGTATAGCAAGAAATTTCTGCACCAGTTAGTATCAAGCCAATTAGATGTTGACCGCCTCGATTATCTTACCCGTGATACATTCTTTACAGGTGTATCTGAAGGTGTGATCGGGTACGACCGTATTATAAAGATGCTTACTGTTGCCAATGGAAATTTAGTGGTTGAAGCCAAAGGCATTTACTCTATAGAGAAATTCATAATTGCCCGCAGGCTTATGTACTGGCAAGTTTACCTGCACAAGACAGTCCTTAGCGGCATGGAACTTTTGGTGAACATTTTAAAACGCGCCAAAGAACTGGCTGACCTTGATGAAGGACTTTTCTGCACACCGGCATTAGCCGTATTCCTGTTCAATGACCTGGATAAAAAAGAATTCTCAAACCACCCGGAATTACTCGATGCATTTGCACTACTCGATGACTATGATATAGTATGTGCCATAAAAGTATGGATGACACACGATGATTATATTCTCTCTACGCTTTGCAAGTGGTTTATAAATCGCAACCTATACAAAACAACCATACAGGATAAACCTTTTGCGGCGAGCCAGGTTAAAAGCTTGCAAAACAAAGCCATGAAGAAGTTCAAAGTTTCAGCAAAAGATGTACGCTATTTTGTATTCTCTGATGAAGTAACAAACGATGTATACAGTACACAACAAGTCCGCATTAATATTCTTTACCCGAACGGTAAGGTAATGGACTTTACAAAGGCATCTGACAATTTGAATGCATCTGCAATAAATACGGTTACACGAAAGTATTTTGTTTGTTACCCGAAGGGGCTGATATAAAATTAGTAATGAGTATTAGGCAGGCATTTTTATACATCCACTCCTAATACCCATTACCAACATTTAGTCGTTATACTGATTATTGCACCTCAAACTTTCCGCTCAGGGTTTGTTCCTTTCTTCTCAGGCTATAGAAATAAATGCCCTTTGGCCAGGTCGATACATTTATAGCATTGTCAATACTTGCAGGGTTTTGCCTGAGCATTTCCTTACCCGAAATATCTGATATAATAAGCTCTTCGTTGTTTGTACTTACATTAAGGTGCATGTTTAACATACCACTCACAGGGTTGGGGAAAACAGTCACAAAATCCTTTACAGAATTAGATACGACAGGAACACCCAAAGCCGCCTTAGCTGTAAAACTGCCTTCCATAGAAGTTGTATGGATGGCACACCAGTATGTATAGTTTCCGGGTTGGGTTATCACATAATTAAACATAGTATTGGAAGAGTTCATGGGATTATTCCACGACGCGGCACTTGCCGGAACGGTTAGTGAAGTTGTTGTATGAGAGCCTGCTGCCCACATCCACATAACAGTATCGCCAACAGTAGCTGAAAAACTTGATGGAGAAAAACTAAAACTAGCTACGGTAACTGTTATTATTGTCGCATGGGTAATTGCAGCAAAAGATATTCCTGCAAAGAGTAAAACTGTTTTTTTAAGTAATTTTTTCATAATAGGGTTTAATTTGTTTTTCTAAATGTAGGAAAATAATTTCACAATGAAATTTTCAATTATTAGTATATATATCAAGTAAAAAAATAAAAAAGCCCTGACGAAATCGTCAGGGCCTCGCATAAACCACATCCAACTTACTTATCCCAACAATTACCGGTTGAGGTACAATAAACGTATTGATCTTGATTTATAATAGTATCGGCATTTACACTAACTGTAAATACCTGGCTTGTCGGTGTTTCAATTAGCTTTGCCTTTTCTACCGTATATCCGTTATACTTACCATTTTCAAGACTAACTTTTATGGCATCAGGCACGCTCTTGCCGCTGAAATTAACCTCTGTTCTTAACCACCTGCCGTATTCATCAAAATAGGCAGCGCCATTTTCGCCTTCTTTTGAAAAACTGGCAACATATCCAACATATCCATTATCTATACGCTCTATCATTTGAATTCTTACACCGGGGTACTTGTATTGAAAATATGATTGAATATTATCCGGAATTTGTGCGATTGCAGTTGTAGCCAAACAAGCTAAAAATACTGCTGATATAATTATCTTTTTCATGGCTATTATAATTTACTTTTTATCACTACAAGTACCTGAAGAAGTGCAATATAAATAATGGTGTCCGCTAAGGCCTGTTTTATCATTTTTATAATCAAGCCCAACAGCATATATGGTATTGTCAGGGGTTTCTATTAACCTTGTATCTTTAAAACTCCAACCATTATACCGGCTATTATTTATGGTTACTTTAATGGAATCCGGAATATATTCTCCATCCACCATATATGTTTCTGTTCTCATCCAATTACTGTATTTATCAAAGTAGGCTTTCTTTTTTTCTCCGTGGTATTTAAAGGTAAAAGCACATACATTATCTGAACACTGCAGTTTCTCTTTAGAGATTTGCGGATATTTATCATGAAAAGCTTTTATATAATCAGAGGTTTTCGGATATTTATAATGGAAGGCTGATTCCAGAAAATCAGGAGTCTGTGCAAAAGTGCTTGTTGTTAAACAAACTAACAGTATTGCTATGTATCTTATCTTTTTCATTTTATTTTTTCTTTTGGGTTCATGATGTAAAATTACCCCCTGGAAAGCCAATAGCTCTTTGTTTTCGTCAAGACTAAACATTAGTTACTTGAATTGAAGAAAGACTTATGTCAACACTATTACGAACTTTGGACTGAAATTTCACAGGAATTCAAAAGAGGCTAAGAGACAACCGAATATATAAAATATGGCCTTTTGCCCCCAACAGTATAGTATTTCAAATATGCAATTATAAAACAGTCAAAAAAAAGCCCTGACAGAATCGTCAGGGCCTCGCATTAACCACATCTAACTTACTTATCCCAACAATTACCGGAAGAAGTACAGTATAAATCGTGATATTGATTTATACCGGTGACATTGTCATCTCCGTAAACACTAACTGTATATACCTTGCTTGTTGGTGTTTCTGTCAACTTTGCCTCTTCAATGGTACACCCACTATACTTGCCATTTTCAATTCCATCTTTTATGGCATCCGGAACATTTTTGCCTTTGATATAAACTTCTGTTTTTAACCAGATACCATCTCCATCAAAGTACGCGGTACCATTTTCACCTTCTTTTGAAAAACTGGCAACATATCCATTGTCCGAATGTTTTACCATTTCCATTCTTACACCCGGCTTCTGGTATTTAAAATATGTCTGAACATTATCCGGGATTTGTGCTATTGCAGTTGTAGCCAAACAAGCCAACAAAACTGCTAAAAAACTGATCTTTTTCATACGTTTTTAAATTTATTTGTCGTTACAATTACCTGAAGAAGTACAATATATATAATGGTATCCGCCCATGCCTGTTATATCATACTTGTCGTCTAATCCTACAGTATATATTTTACTGGTTGGGGTTTCTATTAACCTGACATCTTCAATATCCCAAGCATTATACTTACTGTTACTAATACTTACTTTAATTGCGGCAGGAACATATTGTCCGTCCATATACGTTTCCGTCCTTAGCCAATTACCGCTTTCATCAAAATAAGCTTTCCTTCTTTGTCCCTGATCTTTAAAAGTTATGGCATATCCTACTTTTAAATGCTCAAATCTTTCCTTGGAAATCTGCGGATATTTATAATGGAAAGAAGATTCTATATAATCGGGAGCCTGTGCAAAACTGTTTGCTGTCAAACAAACCAGCAAAACTGTTATGAAACTCATTTTTTTCATTTTCTTTTTCTTTTTAGTTCATGATGTAAAACTACCATCCAGGCAAGTGAATAATGCTTTGTTTTCGTTAAGGCCACTTTATACTTACCTGAATTGAAAGAAGGCTTACGTAAAACACCGTTATGTAAATCTTACGACCTTTGGGCTGAAATTTCACCGAATATTAAAAGATGTTAAAAGACAACCGAAAATATACATACCTGTTCGCTGCCTTGTTTATTCCATATATACTGTTTTGCTTTTATGCCTACCCGGTAGGAGATGATTTTAATTATTGCAACAAATCAGCAGGCTGGGTAAATGCCCAGGTACACAATTACTTTTTTTGGGGAGGGCGCTATATTTCCAATGCACTCGCTTACCCTTTCAGTACTCATTCTTTATTAGCATATCGCCTGATCGCTTTAGGAATTATCATACTTACTCCGGCGTCGGCCTTTTTTGCTATTTCTTCAGTAAGTTCAAAAGCATTCGCTTTTAAAGAAAAAATCTTATCAGCCTTACTGTTTTCTGTTTTACAATTTGGTATAATGCCTTCGCTAACACAAGGCATTTACTGGATGTCAGGCTCAGTTACCTATCAACTTGGTAGTATTGTAAGTATGTTTTACATTGGCTTTGGAGTGAGTTATGTTCAAGAGAAGTTCATTCTCAATAAAACAGTTCACTTTCTTTTCTCCATACTTTTTCTTTTCCTTTCCCTAGGTTTTAATGAAGTGCTGACCCTCATGCTTCTGGCCGCACATTTTATCGTGTGGCTTAATTTACCTATAGAAAAAAGATTCCGTTTGCCTTTATTCCTGTTTGCAATCTTCACCCTATTATTTTCTCTTATAATGATACTTGCCCCTGGCAATAGTGTTCGTAGTGGCTTTTTCAGTACCAACCACAACCTGCTTTATTCCCTCAGCATGACTACTTTGCAAATTGTTCGTTTTTTTGCAAAATGGGTTTTCTTCCCACCGCTTATGCTTACAAGTCTTTTGGTCATTGGTCAAAATGGCTTATTTGAACAATCCTCATTACTTCAAAAATTAAGTTCACTAAAACCCTGGAAGATATTTTTAATACTTCTGCTTATTCTGTTCCTCTGCATTTTTCCTCCCTACTGGAACACAGGCATACTCGGTCAACACCGCACACTCAATGCCGCATGTTTTTTCTTTATTCCGGCTTGGTTGGTATTTGTTCGCGGCCTAAGTATCAGGTATAACCTGGCAGGCAGGTTAGTTTTACTAACCACTAAGACAAAACACTTCATAATACTACTTATTGCGGCAAGCTCCTTACTGGCCGGTAATAGTGGCAGAGCCATTGCCGAGTTCAGCAAAGGAGAAATAACCGGGTTTGCAAATGATATGCATGAACGATTCACCCTGATAGAAAATGCAAAACAAAAGGGAGTAAAAGAAATTTCGGTACCTCTTCTCAGGCATCACCCATCAAGTTTATTTGTATTGGATATACAGCCCGATTGCAGCCACTGGATAAATAATGATTATGCTATTTACTTCGATGTTGAAAAGGTGTGCATGGATACATTAGGGACAAAGTAACCCGAAAAGAATTTATAGTACTTTTGCCGTATGGAATTTTCAGCAATACAAATAGCCACCCTATTAAGCGGGAAATTAGAGGGAGACCCTAATGCCAAAGTAAGCAAACTTGCCAAGATAGAGGAGGCAGGAGCAGGTTCATTAACCTTTCTTTCACATGCAAAATATGTAGAATATTTAAAAACCACGGGTGCTTCCGTTATTATAGTCAGCGAAGATATTCCTTGTGAAAAGCCTGCAAATTCTACTTTCATTAAAGTGAAGGATTCACGCATGGCATTCAGCATTTTGTTAGATGCATACCACAAACAACAATTCTCTAAAACGGGTATTGAACAAAACGCTGTGGTTTCTAAAACTGCTAAACTAGGTCAGAATGTATACATCGGTTCATTTTCATACATAGGCGAACATGTTACTATTGGTAATAATGTACATATCTTCCCAAACGTATATGTTGGCGACAATACCAAAATTGGCGATGGATGTATAATCTATCCCGGTGTTAAAATCTACTTGGAAACAGTTATTGGAAACAACTGCAAATTCCACTCCGGTGTAATAATAGGTTCTGACGGATTTGGCTTCGTACCCAATTCAGATAACCAGTACAGCAAAATGCCACAGGTTGGCAATGTAGTTATTGAAGACAATGTTGAGATCGGATCAAACACAACCATTGATAGGGCTACCATGGGTTCCACTATTATTCGTAAAGGTGTAAAGCTTGACAACCTGATACAAATAGGCCATAATGTAGAAATAGGATCAAATACAGTTATTGCCGCCCAAACTGGTGTGGCAGGTTCTACCAAAATAGGCCGCGATTGTATGATAGGCGGACAGGTTGGTATTGTGGGCCATATCACTATCGGAAACAGTGTAAAAATTGCTGCACAATCAGGTGTTGGAAACGACATACCCGACGGCTCTGTTCTTCAGGGCTCTCCTGCCTTCGATCACATGGATTACAAGAAGTCGTACGTTGTATTCAGGCGCCTGCCTGAACTGCGAAAAGCCATAAATGATCTGGAGGAAAAAAAATCCAAATAAATAGACAAAAAAAGCTTATTATTGCACATTAAATAGAAAGCCAATACTTTCTTATTTAACGTTTTAATTATGAGCGAAAAACAACGTACAATTAAGAAACCTGTTAGTGTAACTGGAAAGGGTTTGCACACAGGCATACTTGCAACCGTAACTTTTAAGCCTGCGCCTGTAAACCACTGGTACAAGTTTCAACGCATAGATCTTCCCGGCCAACCTATTATTGATGCTGATGTTGATAATGTGGCAGATACAGAAAGAGGCACCTCTTTACAGCAAAATGGCGGAAAAGTAGCTACAACAGAGCATCTTTTGGCTGCATTGGTTGGCTTAGAGATAGATAATGTATTGATAGAAGTTAATGGCCCTGAAATACCAATCATGGACGGTAGCTCAATGCCTTTTATAATTGCTTTGGAAGAAGCAGGCGCTGTAGAACAGGAAGCAGACAGAGTTTATTTTGAACTGAAGGACATACTTAGCTATGAAGACAGCGAAAAACACATAGAAATGCTTGCTGTTCCTCAGGATTCATTCCGGCTTACCGTTATGGTGGATTACAATTCACCGGTACTTGGCACACAACATGCCACTATATATTCAAACAAGGAGTTTAAGAATGAAGTGGGCTCATGCCGCACTTTTGTATTCCTGCACGAATTGGAATTGCTTCTCTCTCACAACCTTATTAAAGGTGGTGATTTAGATAACGCAGTAGTATTAGTTGACAGGGAAATTCCTCAGGAAAAACTTGACTATTTAGCTAAAGTATTCAATAAACCTAAAGTGAAAGTTGTTGAACAAGGCATACTGAACAATACCAAACTTAAATTCTTTAATGAACCGGCCCGCCATAAATTACTCGATATGGTAGGCGACCTTGCTTTGGTTGGAATGCCTTTAAAAGCGCATATTCTTGCTGCAAGGCCTGGACACTCAGGTAATGTTGCCTTTGCAAGAAAACTGAAAGAAGTAATAAAGAAAGATAGAAAAAGCGCTCCTCGATTTGATGTGAATGCAGAACCTGTTCTGAATGTGAACGATATTATGAAGTTGTTGCCACACAGGCCTCCTTTCTTATTTGTAGATAAAATATTGGAAGTTGGCGAAAATCATGTAGTGGGACTAAAGAACGTGACCATGAACGAAGATTTCTTCCGCGGACACTTCCCGGGCAGCCCTATTATGCCGGGTGTTCTTCAAATTGAAGCAATGGCACAAACTGGTGGTATACTTGCTCTGAAATCGGTTCCTGATCCGGAGAACTACCTAACCTATTTCATGAAGATAGATAACGTACGTTTCCGCCACCAGGTATTGCCGGGTGATACATTGATATTCCACCTTGAACTAATAAGCCCTGTGCGCAGGGGTATCTTCCACATGAAGGGTACAGCATACGTAGGTGATAAGATCGCTACTGAAGCAGAGATGATGGCACAGATAGTGAAGGTAAAAGAAACCAACGGCGCTATAGAGCAGAAAGGACAAGCAAAAGAAGTAAAGCAACTCGTAAAGTAATTGAGTATGATATCGCCACTTGCCCACGTACATAAAGGAGCTAAAATTGCGGAGTCTGTTGAGATAGGGCCTTTCGCTGTGGTGCACGACAATGTAGTAATTGGTGAAGGAACCCATATAGATTCTCATGCGGTTATTATGCCCGGAGCGCGTATCGGCAAGAATTGCAAGATATTCCCCGGCGCTGTTATTGCATCTATTCCGCAAGATCTGAAATTTGTTGGTGAAGAAACGACCGCTGAAATTGGCGACAACACTGTAATTCGTGAATACGTTACCATAAACCGTGGCACAAAAGCGAATTGGAAAACAGTAATAGGTAAGAATTGCCTTATCATGTCATACGTACATATAGGACACGATAGCGTAATCGGCAACAATGTTATACTTGCGGGCTATTGCGGCCTTGCCGGGCATGTAACTATAGAGGATTATGTTATCATGGAAGGTTATTCGGCAGTGCAACAATTTATAAAGATTGGTGCTCACGCATTTTGTGCAGGCGATTCTAAAGTGCGGAAAAACATACCACCATACGTGAAATGTGCAAGAGAGCCTTTGTCTTATATTGGTGTAAACGCGGTGGGTTTAACCCGCAGAGGGTTTTCACCTGATTCAATAAAACAAATTGAAGATACATATCGTTTGCTTTATGTAAAAGGCGCTTCTATTCCTACAGCACTTGCCCAGGTAGAATCAGAAATACCGGAATCAGAAGAGAAAAGGCATATCATACAATTCATACAGGATTCCCCTAACGGTATTATGAAGGGGCCCTTACGCAGCGTAAAAGAAACTGCTCCTGCAGAAAAATAATAATTCCCACAGATAGAAATGAACATTAAGCTTAATAACGTCGGTAAGCGTTTTGAGCGAAACTGGATATTCCGTAGTCTTTCACTTTCAATTGAGGCTGGTAAAAGTTATGTAGTGCTCGGGCAGAATGGCTCAGGTAAATCTACTTTGCTGAAAGTCATCTCCGGTAATTTAACTCCAACAGAGGGAACCATTGAATACGCAGGTAATTCAGGGAATATAGTAATTGAGGAGGTATATGAAAGTGTAGCCATTGCAGCGCCCTATTTAGATGTACCTGAAGACTACACATTGCAGGAACTCCTAACCTTTCACAAAGTATTCAAGCCTTTTGAAAAGAACCTGGCAGAGAAAGATGTTATTGACATCCTTGAATTATCACACACCAAAGAAAAGACCTTCAAGTATTTTTCATCAGGTATGAAACAACGGGTAAAACTGGGGCTTGCTATTCTTAGTTCCACCCCACTCCTATTGCTCGACGAACCTGCAACAGCACTCGATGCAAGATCTGTCGAATGGTACCAAAGCATGATAAAAGAATATGCTTCGGGTAAAACCATTATCGTATTCTCGAATAACAAAGAAGAAGAGTTTAGCTTTTGTAAGGAAAAGATAATGATCGGTAATTAAATGTTCTAATTATTGGTATGATTTTCCTACCCCTTCAACATTCTGACTTAGATTCATTAAAAGAGCTGCAACCACAAGGCTGGTATGATATTATTCCGTACAACAAGTACTTTATAGATTCTGAATTTTGCGAACCAATTAAAGTTGTTTTAAATAATAAGCTAATTGGTATTGGTACTGCTATTATGCACGCAGATACGGTATGGCTCGCCCACATCATCGTTCACCCTGAATACAGAAACCGAGGGATCGGAAAACTGACAACTGAAACGCTTATAGATAAATACAAAGACACTATATATAAAACAATTTACCTTATTGCTACTGAATTGGGAGAGCCTCTCTATAGCAAGCTAGGCTTCATTACAGAAACAGAATACGTATTCTTTAAAGAAGGAAGTTTTAATAAAAACACATCCCTTTCGCCTAACATTATGCCATTTGAAGAGAAATATCGAAACGAGGTATTGGCAATAGACAGAGAAATATCAGGCGAGAACAGGGAGAACCAATTAAAAGAAACTATTGGCACATCTTTAGTCTATAAAGAAAAGGGCGCTATACTTGGTTGCTACTTCCATGAATTGGGTGAAGGAATGATAATAGCAAGAAATCCGGATGCAGGTATAGAACTGATGAAGCTACGCTTGAAAATTAATGACATTGCAGTATTACCAATTGATAACGAAATGGCAATTCAATTCCTACTCTATAATAAATTCAAAGAAACACGAAGAGCTAAACGAATGTATCTAGGAGAAAAAAGAAATTGGCAACCAACCCTGTTGTTTAACAGAGTTGGTGGGCAGATAGGGTAATAGTAAATCAAGAAGCCACTTCAGGCTCCTTTTCCAAGTATTCACCTTTACGGGTATAAGGATACAACTCGTCGTAACGCTTTACATCGTTGATGCTAATTCTCCTGTTTATATGAGAACGATTAAGTTCTTCCGCTTTTGAAATACCCAATGCGCCTGTAAGTTCTACAAAACTATTAAGTGTGGAATGATGGAAATTGGCAATACGCTTCGACTTGTTTTCAACATCAAGGCCTTTTATAAGGGTTTCGTCCTGTGTGGCAACACCTGTAGGGCAAGTGTTATTATTACATTGCAGGGCTTGAATACAACCAACAGCAAGCATCATGGCACGCGCACTATTGCACATATCAGCGCCAAGCGCAAGTGTCCTTGCCATGTGAAAACCATTTACTATCTTACCTGAACCAATTAGCTTAATATCTTTTTTAAGATCGTAACCAAGTAGTGTGTTATACGCAAACGAAAGCCCATCTCTCAGCGGCCTGCCAATATAATTCGAGAATTCAACAGGTGCAGCGCCGGTGCCGCCCTCTCCCCCATCAATGGTAATGAAATCGGGCTTAATGCCTGTTGCGACCATGGCCTTGCATATATCTATAAACTCACTTTCTTTACCTACGCATAATTTAAAACCAATAGGCTTACCGCCAGACAGGTCCCTCATTTTTTTTATCAGCTGAAGCAGTTCGGTTGGATTGGAGAATGCACTATGAGCCGGTGGCGATTGCACCTCTGTATAAGGCTCAACACCACGTATCTCAGCTATCTCGGGCGTGTTCTTTGATGCGGGAAGAATACCTCCATGTCCCGGTTTAGCACCTTGTGATATTTTTAATTCAATCATTTTCACATTTTCCAGCACTGCTCTTTTAGCAAATTCAGTATCCGAAAAAGTTCCGTCCTTATTCCGTGCTCCAAAATATCCGGTACCTATCTGCCAGATAATATCGCCTCCGTTTTTCAAATGATATTGGCTCAACCCACCCTCCCCCGTATTCTGTGCGAAATTATCCATCCTGGCTCCCTTATTAATAGCCATTACAGCATTCTTACTCAATGAACCATAGCTCATAGCCGATGCATTCAGCAAGCTTGCTGAATAAGGCTTCTTACAATCTGGGCCACCAACCAATACACGCGGATGCTGGCCTGTATGATCTATTTTATGAGCGTACATTGAATGATCCATCCATTCATAACCTGATTGATAAACATCTAATTGTGTTCCAAAAGGAGTAGTATCAGTAACTTTTTTCGCCCGCTGGTACACCATAGAACGCAACATACGATTGAATGGCCTACCGGCTGTATCAGTCTCAACAAAGTATTGCATTATCTCCGGTCGAATTTTTTCGAGCATAAAACGGCCATGCCCTATTACCGGGAAGTTTCGTTTTATAGCGTGTTTTTTTTGAAGAATATCAGCATAGCCTAACATAATTAGCGGTCCGAACAGTATCATACACCACCACACATGCGGCTTCCATATTCCTATTGAAGCTACTAAGACAATTACAAGAGTTGAGATAAGCAGAAACGCTGGCCTTGCCTTCATAATCGGGTATATTATATGTTTGTATACTGAGCAAAGCGAATCAAGCAGAAATACTTGATTCGCTTAAAACAAATATACTACTTTACCCCAAAGACAAATCAGGATTTTCCAAGGTATACAGATAATGAAGTACCGATAATGATTGTCCAGCCCTGAACAAAATTGCTTTTTAAGAAATCCGACGTCTGCGGGAAAGTATCAAGTCCGGTATGTGTTAACTTCAACCTGGTTTTACTTCCTTCAGCAAACAATGCAAATATAACAAGTGAATCGCCTTCATAGCCCTTGTACCTCAAGCTATAGGAAAGTTTCCTGCCAGTTATAACTTCAGTCACCGTGCATAAGTGAATAAAGGTTTTCCCCTCATTACCTCCTTCAAAACTAAATTCAAATCCTGCCTTAGGCCTGAAGTCGCTAACCTGGAAATACCATTGCTTCATTTGGTTCTTATCACTGATAGCCTTCCACACTTTATCAATGGGCGCATTAAATACTCTTTCAATTACAACTGGTCCATTGTCCATACTTTCTAATTATTTTTCCTGGCTGATTGCGTTTTGTTTCTTATGAAAATAAACGTATGACATTACAAGCACTATAAACCAAACTACCATAAAGCAAACTTGTGGCATAGGAGTACCTATAGCTATTTGCGAATAGGTAGCGCCAATAAGGTCAAAGGCAAAACCCGCATAAGCCCATTCCTTTATTTTTGGAAAACCAGGAACAAGTAATGCAATTACACCGAGCAATTTAGCTGCACCCAATAAACCATTTAAATAAGCCGGGTAACCAAACTTCATCATGGCCTCGTTTGCTTTGGCTGGCATAAACAGGCTAAATGACGCTGAGAATAACATTCCTGCAATTAATAACCCCGTAAAGATCCAATAGATAGTGTTAGTTTTTTTCATATTACATTTTTGTTTTGATTGTTTTTTTTGTTTTATTGTCTTTTGTTTTGTTCTTATTATATTGCTTCACACCTTTAAACACTGCATAAATAGCCATAGCATGGCCATGACCTAGGTCAAAATCCTTTTTAAGCCATGCAATTATTTCACCTGCTTTTACACCAGGTTTCAGAAGGCCTTTCTTTTCAGCAAGCATTTTAAAATCTTTAGGCGTTTTACCTGTCTTGGCTTTTATGTTGTCTATATATGCTTCAAATGACATAGGTCAAAAATATTAGTTTTTACCTTTCCCAAGGAATTCTTCCAGTTTATCAATACTTTGTTTCCAGCCTGGGTTCATACCTGCGGCTGCGGCTTCCATACCCTCAGCAAGTTTATGTATTACTGCCTCCACGGTAAGCCTGGTTTTACCATTTACATTTTCGAAGGTAACAGTAGTTGTGCCTTCAATCGATGACTCTCCAATACCATCTTTTGCAATTATTGCATTGTTCTGAAACACCAGTTTCTCGGGCTCTTTTAATTCTGTAAACCTGCCTATCATCCAATGATCAGGAAATTGAGGATGTGACATATGGATACGGATCTGACCACCAACTGTTGGTGTAACCTCGCATACTGGATTGGTAAATCCTCTTGGGCTCCACCATTGTGCCAACTGTTTTGGGTCTATCCACGCATTAAATACCATTTCGCGTGGTGCATCAATTATACGGGTTATTACTGCTTTATGCTCCTGGGTTTTCATTTTAAGATGAGTTAAATTATTTAGTTATGTTTTTAAGAAATTCTTCAAGTTGGTCAAACGTGCCTTTAAAGCCACCTTGCATGCCTTCACGCAGATCATCGAATGCTGCGTATTCTTCAGCAGTCGCATTAACAGGGCCTCCTCTTAATGTAAGTGAGGTTTTACCCTTATGCTCAGTTAAGGTAAGCACATTCAAAACCTGTAAAGGCCAAACCTTGAAAAAAGGTGCCGGAGTAATGTTCCCATCTTTATCTGAAAAACTACTTATAAATACAAGTTTTCCCGGAGGGGTTATTTCTTTGTAAACAAACTTCCCCCACATTTCTTTTCCTTCACTCATATTTATGGAGTAAAGAAATTCGCCTTCCGGTTTAAGATCGAACTTAGCTACATTTATATCCATCCCCTTAGGTCCCCACCATTTGGCCAAGTGCTTAGGATCGGTCCATGCCTTAAACACCAATTCCCTCGGTGCATTAAATTCTCTTGTAATAAGCAACTGGCTGTCAGTTGAAGTTTTGCCAAGATATTCTTCCAGTTTATCAATGTTCTGGCGAAGTCCGGTATCTGCTTTAAAGTTTTCTACTACATACTTTAATTGCTCAGCCGATTCAAATAAAGAAGTCACGGTAAGTAAGGTTTTACCACCTTGCTCTTTAAAGGTGGCTATCAATTCAAAATCAGGCGGACCACAATGGCGAATAACTATTTTCTCACCTTTTACAATCTCAAGAAATATATTCTTATTATCATAATTTGTGCCATCTGGGCCATGCATAACAAACACCCATTCACCACCATTTTTAAAATCCATCTTCGAAATGGTGTTGGTAAATCCCCTGGGACCATACCAATGCTTTATATGCTCAGGCTTGGTCCATACTTCAAATACAAGTTTGCGTGGGGCATTAATTAGCCTTGTTACACTATACGAACGCTTAGCTATTTCTTTCGTTTCCATATATTATCGTTTTAGGGTTATGACTTATTTGCCTTTATATGCCTTATCCAAATCCTTAATAATGATCTTATTCATTTTTATCATGGCATTCATTACACGCATAGCCTTTTCCCTGTCTTTATCGCTAAGGTATTTACCAAGGGCTTCAGGAACAACCTGCCATGATACACCAAACTTGTCTTTTAACCAGCCGCAGCGGCTTTTTTCACCACCGGCAGATAGCTTATCCCAGTAGTGATCAACTTCTTTCTGAGTTTTGCAATCGATGAAGAATGAAATTGCCGGAGTAAATTTAAAATGTGGGCCACCATCTAATGCATGGAATTTCTGGCCTTCCAGCATTATAGTAGCTGTCATTGTTTTTGCTTTCGGGTCACCGAATTTTCTAAGACTGATGATCTTAGCGTTTTTAAAAACTTTTGTGTAAAGCGCTACAGCTTCTTCTACCTGTCCGTCAAACCATAGGAAAGGTGTGATTTTTGATTGTTTGATCGTTGCCATTTTTTTATTGATTATAGGTTCTTTTTAGGTTTTCTCTTCTTTGGCTTAGGCTCCTGTAAAGCTTTCAGGTAAATCTCAAGAGCATCTAATTTCTCATTCCAGAATTTCTTGTACTGCTCAACCCAGTCAGATACCTCACTCAGTTTTCCAAACTGTGCATCACAATACCTTTCCCTGCCCTCTTGTCGTATGGTAACAAGTCCGCATTCAGTAAGTATTTTTATATGCTTAGAAATTGCCGGTCTGCTCACTTCAAATTTCTCTGCTACCGAATTCAGGTTCAGTGATTGGCTCGCCAGGAGGCTTATTATTTCTCTCCTTGTTGGGTCTGCTATGGCTTGAAACACGTCTCTTCTCATATTAAATTATTTATCTTTATCATATTCTACCATAATGTGCTGCAATAGCGCCAGATTTCATGGCTTTGCATGATATCAATTTCAGATTCAGCAATTGATTCATATCTTTAAATACCGGCATGCCATGCCCGATAATAACCGGGAAAATAAATATCCGGTATTCATCGATCAGGTTTTGTTGGGTAAGTGAACGCACCACTCGAGGACTACCGAAAATCTGTATAGCTTTTCCTTTTTGTTTTTTCAGTTTGTCTATTTCATCCACTACGTTATGATTAATAATTGTAGCATTCGGTGCATCGTTACTTTTCATGGTGGTAGACAAAACAAATTTTGGCACTTTATTGTACCACGCAGCATGTTCTTTATCATGTTTGGAAGCATTCGGACTATCACCGGCTGTTGGCCAATAAGACTGCATAATGTTATATGTGCCTTTGCCGTACAGAGCAGTATCAGCTTCTTCAGTTAACTGATTAGATATATCAAAGAACTCATCATCTACTTTAAACATATCCAACTCTCCCTTAAGGCCGGATACCATTCCATCCAGCGATACTATTATACTTGAAACTAGTTTTCTCATTTTATTATTATTTATTATGTAACTATTCGGTTACAAATATAAACATGAAACCATTCGGTTACAAATAAAATTTAAAATATTTTATTTGTACTCTTGGAAGTGATTGAAAATGAGAAGGAAAAAATTATTTCAGTAAGCCTTTAATAAATTCCATTGCGGTAGCATTGGCAGCATCTGCATCAGGCTTATCAAATGCAGGGTTACTTGGGTTTGCAAATCCGTGTTTTGCATTATATGACTTTACGGTAAGGTCTTTTCCGGCTTGTTTCATATTTACCTGAAATGTTTTTACTACTTCTGGGCTTACCCAACCATCCTGTTCAGCAAATAGGCCAAGGACAGGGCAGTTCAGGGTTTTCAATTTGGTGATGTCTTTTTCAGGCATTCCGTAATACATAACACATCCTATTGCTTGTTTATCTGCCAATATAGCGGCTTGTAAAGAATACCCGCCACCAAAACACCAACCTAACGTAATAATATGTGCATTTTGACCAGCATAGGTTATAGCACCCCTGATAATATTCTTTATACGGGTATCGTTCGCACGCCCCATTAATTTACCGGCTGAATCAGCATTGGTAGCCACTTTGCCATCATACATATCCACTGCAATAACATTTATATTACCAAGTATTTTCTGCAATTCATCGGCGCGTTGTTTTATGTAATCGTTCAGTCCCCACCATTCATGTGTAACAATTAGATAATTATTGGTTTGTGTAGCAGCCATAACCACATAAGCTGAACCTGTCATTCCATCGGGAGTGAGAAAGGTTATCATTTTACCTGATTGTTGGGTATAATTAAATGGTTCTGGTGAGGGATGCGAAGCAATGAACTTAGGATCATTTGCAAATGCAACCATGCCATCGGCCGGCTTTGCGCAGCAGGTAAGTGTTTGAGCAAAACCTGATGATGTAGCAAATACAATAATTAAGAACAGGAGTTTTTTCATGATGGAGTTATTTGGAACTAAGGTAAAGAATTTGTTCCTATAATTTCAAAACTCCCCTTTCACAAAATAAAATGAGGTGGTTAGCAGGAGAAAAAAATCAGTACTTAGCTAAGCTAGGGTCAACATCATCGGCATAAGCCAGGATGCCGCCCTTAAGATTATACAGGTTTGTATAACCGAATTGCTTTTCAAGCATATCAATAACAGTAGCTGAACGTTTGCCACTACGGCAATGCACCACTACTTTTTTATCTTTTGAAATTTCATTAACATGCTGAGCAACTTCACCCATTGGTATAAGCTTACCGCCAATGGTACAAATATTAGCTTCATACTCCTCACGAACGTCAATAAGCTGGAAGTCCTCATGGACATCCATCATCTTCTTCAACTCTATGGGAGTAACTTCTTTCACCTAATAATTAATTATTGATCGCTTCAGCGCCGCCAACGATCTCAAGGATCTCCTTGGTGATTGATGCCTGGCGAGCTTTATTGTACGAAAGACGAAGTGCTTTCAATAGGTCTTTTGCATTATCTGTGGCCTTGTGCATGGCTGTCATACGTGCACCATGTTCTGCAGCATTTGAATCGAGCAGTGACCTGTAAAAACCAACTTTCAATGCGTACGGAATTATTTCCTGTACTATTCTTTCTTCGTCCGGTTCGAAAATATAGTCAGGCCTGATGCCGGTCTTTTCTACCTTCTTTGCTGACTTAGCAGGTATCTCAATATGAAAAGGCAATATCTGTTCAGTAGTTAATATTTGGGTAGCGGCGTTCTTAAACTTATTATACACTAACTCTACTCTATCTACTTCGCCGTCTGCAAATTTTTTCATTATCTCTTCAGCAACCGCAGATGCTTTTGCGTAGCTCAATCCATCCCATAACTCATTATGGTTTTCAACTTTATATGTGGTTTTACGGATAAGATCGAATCCCTTTTTACCCACGCACATAATAGATACATTACCCTTTTTAGCCTGTTCAGCATATTTATCGCGTATCAGGTTAAGGGCCGTCTTGGTTGCGTAAGCGTTAAACCCGCCACAAAGGCCACGGTTAGAGGTTATAAGAACAACCAATACTTTTTCAGGTAAACGGTTGGCAGCATAAATGCTTCCTCCCGAACCGGTAGAAGAAATAAGGTTATCTAATATTTCCTTCAGTTTTTCAGCAAAAGGGCGCATCTGGATGATTGCATCCTGTGCCCGTTTCAGCTTAGATGCCGACACCATTTTCATGGCGCTGGTTATCTGCGATGTTGAATTTACTGAAGCTATACGTATCCGTACCTCTTTTAAGCTTGGCATATCCGTTTATTTCTTGTACTTCTTAGATAATTCAGATCCCACCTTTTCAAGTGTTGCAATAACCTCATCCGTTAACTTACCTGCCTTTAATTCAGCCAGTATGTTCTTGTATTTCGCATCCAGTATCCCAAGGTATTCTGCTTCAAATTCAGTAACTTTATTCACAGGCACATCGCGCAGTAAGCCTTTTGTACCAAGGTAAATAATAGCGACCTGTTTTTCAACTGCAAGCGGAGAGAATTGGTTTTGCTTTAATATTTCTACGTTACGTGAACCCTTATCGAGTACATACTTGGTAGCAGCATCGAGGTCAGAACCGAACTTGGCAAATGCTTCCAATTCGCGGTATTGAGCTTGGTCGAGCTTTAATGTACCTGCAACCTTTTTCATGGACTTGATCTGCGCATTACCACCTACACGAGATACCGAAATACCTACGTTAATAGCAGGCCTTACACCGGAGTTGAACAAGTTACCCTCAAGGAATATCTGTCCGTCAGTGATCGAAATCACGTTGGTAGGAATGTATGCTGATACGTCACCCGCCTGTGTTTCAATAATCGGCAATGCAGTAAGTGAACCACCACCTTTCACAATGCTCTTCAATGAAGGAGGTAAGTCATTCATCTGGCTTGCTACGTTCTGGTCGGTGTTGATCTTAGCAGCACGCTCTAATAAACGAGAGTGTAAATAGAATATATCTCCAGGATATGCTTCACGGCCCGGGGGACGGCGAAGTAATAGTGATACCTCACGGTATGCAACAGCCTGTTTAGAAAGATCATCATAAATAATAAGTGCAGCCTTACCGGTATCGCGGAAGAACTCACCCATAGCCGCGCCTGAAAGCGGGGCGAAATATTGCATAGGAGAAGGATCAGCAGCACTGGCAGCTACTATAATTGTATATGCCATAGCACCATTCTCTTCGAGTGTACGCACTACGTTTGCAACAGTAGATGCCTTTTGTCCTACAGCAACATAAATACAATATACTGGCTCTCCCCTTTCGTAAAATTCTTTCTGGTTGATAATAGCATCTATAGCGATAGCTGTTTTACCTGTCTGACGATCACCAATGATAAGCTCACGTTGACCACGCCCGATCGGGATCATAGCATCGATGGCCTTGATACCGGTTTGTAATGGTTCAGTTACAGGCTGACGGTAAATAACACCCGGAGCTTTACGCTCCATTGGCATATCGTATGTTTCGCCAGTGATAGGGCCTTTACCATCAATAGGATTTCCTAGTGCGTCAAGTACCCTTCCCAATAAGCCTTCGCCTGCTTTAATAGAGGCAATACGGCCCAAACGTTTTACAGTAGCGCCTTCTTTCAGGTCTCCCGAAGGGCCTAATAATACAAGACCTACGTTATCTTCCTCCAGGTTAAGGGCAATACCCTTCAATCCTGTTTCAAATTCTACAAGTTCACCTGCCTGTACTCCCAATAAACCATATACACGCGCAATACCGTCACCAATTTGTAATACGGTACCAATCTCCTCAAGCTGTGCTTCGGTTTTAAAACCCGAAAGCTGCTCTCTCAGTATTGCAGATACTTCTGCCGGTTTAATTTCTGCCATGACCTATTTGTATTAATTAAGAATATATGATTTGTTAAAGTCTTTACGTAATTCTGCCAGTTGGTGGTGAACACTCATATCGAGTTGTTTGCTGCCAACCGTAATAATGAAACCGCCGATTATTTTAGGATCAACCTTTTCTACCAGTTCTATTTCTGATTTATACCATTTCTTCAATACTTCAGTAATATTTTTCCGTGCAGTATCATCAAGCGAAATGGCCGTTGTAACAATAGCAGTCACAATATGCTTTTGTTCTTTATATTGGTTAATAAATTCTCCGGCAATATCCTCCAAGTATGATTCTCTTCTTTTTTTAGTAAGCAATACAATAAACTGTTCTGTAATATTATTTACCTGTCCTGCAAAAATAGCTTTAAGCACCTGTATCTTCTTTTCAGTCTTTACCACCGGACTAACAAGCAACCTATGTAGGTCTCTCAGGTTATGGCAACCAGCCTTTACAATGCGCATATCGGCATACACTGCCTCCAGCTGGCCTTTTTCATTGGCTATCTGGATGAGTGACTTAGCGTATCGTATTGCAACTGCGGTATTTGACATAATTCCGTTTTATTAGTTAAGAACAACCTCTTTAAGCATGTTATTTACCAATGCCTTCTGCTTATCGTCGGATGATAATTCGGATTTAATAATTCTTTCTGCAATTTCTATAGAAAGGCTCGCTACCTGGCTCTTAAGTTCAGCAAGTGCAGCAGCTTTTTCTCCTTGTATCGCTTCACGGGCTTCCTGCATAATCTTTGTGCCTTCTTTTTGTGCTTTTACTTTTGCTTCGTTAATGATGCTATCCTTTATTTCTCTTGCTTCTTTAAGAAGGTTGTCACGTTCAGCCCTTGCTTCCATTAATATCTTTTCATTGCTGGCTTGCAACTGAAGCATTTCCTGTTTTGCTTTTTCAGCAGAATCAAGCGCATTCTGTATGGAGTCTTCTCTGTCCTTTAATGCACCAAGTATAGGTTTCCATGCAAACTTCTTTAATGTAAAGAAAACCACCAGGAAGGTGATGGTCATCCAAAATATCAGTCCGAATGCGGGGGAGATAATATCCATATTCTATTTTTTATTCGTTTGTTTTCTTAATCTTAACCTGATTCCTTAACTTCAAACTTAGTCTTTTTTTTAATAAATCCCGCGGGTCAACCAAGCGTTGATACCCGCAGGATCAATTTGAAAGCCTTAGCGGATAAGCAACACTAACAACCCGATTACCATACCAAAGAAGGAAGTACCCTCGATGAATGCGATAGCAAGGATCATGTTAGTACGCAGATCTGCAGCAATTTCAGGCTGGCGAGCCATAGATTCAAGTCCGCCGCGGCCGATCTGGCCAATGCCCATACCGGCACCAAGAGCAGCTAAACCAGCACCCATAGCAGCTAAACCATATCCAATACCAATATTGGATCCTGATTGGGCTACGTCTAATAAAACTGATGATAACATAATTGTTTTTATTTAAAGGTTAAAGAATCCAAATTTTAATGATGTTCGTCCTCTGCTGTTGCCATTCCAAAATACATTGCAGACAGAAGGGTAAAAACATACGCTTGTATTAATGCCACCAAGGTATCGAGCAGTAACATTATAATTGTAAATATTACCGATACCACCGATACTCCGTAACCCGCTACTGCGCTCATTGCACCGAAGATGAATATTAAACTGAAGAATGAAAGGGCTACAATGTGGCCTGCCAGTATGTTGGCGAATATCCGTATCAATAGCGTAAATGGTTTTAATATAATACCTAAGGTTTCAATTGGGCCAAGTATTAGTATTTTAACCAAAGGCGGTACGCCCGGCATCCATAATGTGTGCGACCAGTAAGATTTGCCTGAATACGCCATCATTAATATGAATGTAAAACAAGCCAGTGTCATGGTTATACCAATGTTACCTGTAACGTTTGCTCCTCCTGGAAAGATTGGGATAAGTCCCAATATGTTCAGAAACAATACAAAGAAGAATAAAGTAAGCAGATATGGCATAAACTTTGCATAATGCTTATGCCCGACAGAAGGAATAGCCAGATCGTCGCGGATAAAAACTACTACCGGTTCGAATAAAGACTGTATACCCTTAGGCGCTCCGGTACCACGAGCCTTGTAACCATTGGCAACTGATATAAAGGTAATAATGAGTAACAAACCTGTTATAAGTATGGTGGCAGCGTTCTTTGTTATAGATAAGTCCCAGAGCTTAGCTGTTTCCGCTTCATTTACCGAACCATCAGCATTTGAAACTACTATATGAATACCTTTTTCCTTAAATCCGTTTTGTGAGTTGGGATCTTTTTCTAAACCCTTAAATATCGCTCCGTTCTTAAGTTTAGAAGAAGAGAAGATCATTAAACCCCTGTCCTTGGAATACAAAATAACAGGTAATGGAATTGCGTAATTGCCTGCAATGTGCCAACTGTGTGAATCGCTAACGTGCTCAAGGATCATTTCACCGGCATTGAACTTTTCCTTGCCGCCTTCGGTGGTTTTTTCAGTAGTTTTTCCGGTAGATTGGGATATTGTATCGCCTCCGTATGAAAATGCAGGTAAAATCAGTAAAAATGAAAATATCGCGATAAGCTTTCTGATGTGCGCAAAACCCTTGATTCCAGTAGTCATTCAGCCAATATTGTTCTGTTATTTTTTTCAATTCCGCCGCAAATATATGATATTTATATATCAAACGTTTTAGTTTGTGAATAACTTTTGAGAGAAATTCACAGGAAACTGGAGTGGCTTATTGTGAGTGAGATTGAGAAATCTACTTCCCTTTCAAAAAACCTAAAACAGAGCGTATTTCAAATACGGTGTATATGATATAAAGCACAAAAAATGTGAGTACGAATGGCTTTACAATATCGGCATGGCCGCGACCATAAATAACAATAAACGCGCCATAAATTACCAGGCGGGTTAAGCTGGTGAACATAAAAGAATAGGTAAAGGCGCGGGGATTCTTTTTACCGGCTTGCATTAAAATTAAATGCGAAAAAGCGGTGATGATAAAAAGCATTAAAAAGATTAAACCAAGCGGAATGCCTGTAACCGGAATTACCTTTGAGAACAACAAAGAGAAAACCCCGAAAAGAATAGCGGATAAGCCAAAAAGCTGCAATAAGAATATGAGAAAGGAACTTTGTTTCATTTTTTAAGCAGGTCTCTTACTACAGAGTATAATCCTAAAAAAACACCCAGTATCAAGAAAAGGGTCATAAATAAATGCTTGGGAACTTCGAATTGTTTATCCAGCCAATTGCCAATTAATCCGCCAAGGACTACTGCACCGCCAATTTGAAAAGCCATACCCGAATAACGGGCGAGGCTATTATACGACTGTTTGGGCTTTCCGTTCTGTTCTTTCTTTTGTGGTGTCTTGTCCATTTCCGTTATATAAACCTTTAACTGCATTCCCCATTACGCAGGAACCGCTAAACTGGGCACCAGGTTCAATGGACAATTTACCTATAACTACATCGCCCAATAACTTTGAACTTGCCTTTAAAGAAAGCAGTTCGGTTACAGTGATCTTGCCATTTATAACTCCATGTATCTCCGCATTCTGACATGATATCTCGCCATCTATTTTACCTGTGGGGCCAACCACCAGCTTTCCCTGGGTATATATCTTCCCCTTCATGGTTCCATCGATGCGCATATCGCCGCTCGATTTAACCTCACCTTCAATGTGTGTACCGGCTTTTATCTGGTTCACTAAGGATGCGTCTTCCATTACATTTTTTGCCATAGGAATAGTGTTTAATTATTAAAAAGGCGATGTAAATATAGTCTTTTTTGAAAAAGCAACCTATTTTATGCGATTTAATACATAAAACACTAATAATCAGCCTTTATAGTTTAATATTGATAAGCTATGCCGGCTGTAAGGGTTTCAAAGCCAAGAGCAGGATTGGTAGAGGAATTAAAGCTATGTGTATAATCAGCATTCGCGATCAGGGTCCATTCCCGGTATATTCTCAACCTCGCTCCTGCCCCAATACCAAACACATAACTTTCCAGGCTCTTACCTTGTACCTGTTCAGGTGTTTCATTTCCAAAATTGTCGACCGCCATATACGAAATGGAAGGAGAATTCCAGTCCATTGTACCAAATAACAGGCGGCAATCTAAAGAAAGCCGATGTATAGGAAGGGTAAGAAAAGGGCCTGCCATAAAAGCAAGTTCGCTGAAATATCCATTACCGGGATCAATAATAGATTCTGAAGCTATATGTTGCTCGTAACTCTCGCAATAGCTTTGTGCATCGGTCTTGTTTATACCATAACCGACCAAAAGCGCAAAACCGAGGTGCGAGACAATCGGCTTGCTAAGACTAATGCTGAAATAAGGGCCTTGCGAAGTACACAAACCTGTTTGATAACCACTGCCGTTAAAGCCAGACGACTGTTTGCCTGTACCTGCATTTAAAGCCCCATAGCCCGAAGGCACAATAGTTACCTGGTGCAAAAATGAAGTGTCTACAATGGTACTATCGGCATACTGTGCCCTGGCACAAAAACCAAAGCCCAATAAAAAACCTGATATTATAAATAGCCTCCTCATTAATTCATTAAACGATTTTAAGCAGTTTTTATTACAGTTGCAAAAGTCTAAAAAAATTAGTAATGTAAATTGATTGATAAAAAAGGCTAGGGTAATGCCAAAAATTAGTAGAAAGTGAAATAATTATAAAGTCTATTAAACCAAATTATCAATTTCAAAATATTAAACGACTATTTCATTTACTTTGTACTGTGAAAGCATTTTCAAAAACCCGGTTATACCTTTTATCCCTTCTTACAGGTGTTTTGCTTTGGGCCAGCTGGCCGGCACATGGCTTTCCCTTTCTGTTGCTTATTGCCTTCTGCCCATTACTTATAGTCGAAGAATATTTTTATCGGGAACGGACAAACTTCAAAACCTTTGGCTTCTTTAAATACGCCTATGTTTCCACCTTAAGCTGGAATGTGCTTTCTACCTGGTGGGTGCTGAATGCTACATTGGTAGGCGGTACTGCAGCCATTGTATTAAATGCCTTGTTCATGGCTTTCGTATTGGTTTTATTTCATTACATACGTATTAAGACGAATACCATTACGGGTTACGCCTCACTTATTATACTTTGGATATCGTTCGAATACCTGCACCTTAACTGGCAATGCAGTTGGCCCTGGCTAACACTGGGTAACGGCTTTGCTAATTACCCCGATGCAGTGCAATGGTATGAATACACAGGAGTGCTGGGTGGCACCTTATGGATACTGGCAAGTAATATCCTATTGGCTCAATTGGCAAAACAGTTATTTTTTGATAAGCCTGAAACAAGCAACAAAAAATTCATTATAGTAATTGCAGCAGTTATACTTATTCCACTATTCAGTTCAATTATAATAGGCCAAGGAATTAAAATGGTAGATGCAGAAAATGGCTCTAAAAAACCAATAGTAAACATCGTAGTTGTTCAACCAAATATTGATCCGTATAACGAAAAATTCAGCGGTGATTTCAAGAACCAATTGGAGAAATTATTGGCTCTTGCCGATACAAAAGTTGACTCAACAACTGACTATTTGGTCTTCCCGGAAACTGCTTTGACAGACCCCGATATTTGGGAAGGAGCTATTGATTCAAATGCGAGCATACAAACTCTAAAAAAATATCTAAAAAAACACCCTCATTTAAGCTTGGTTACCGGGGCATCGACCTGGCGTAATTATAACCCGGGAGACAGTATACCTGAGAGTGCCAGAAAGTATATTGATGGAGGCGGGTATTATGATGCATATAATACTGCTATTCAGTTAAACAACAACTATAAGTTACAGTATTACCATAAGTCTAAATTAGTACCGGGAGTTGAGACCATGCCCTTTAGAAAACTGCTTGGCCCCTTGGCTGATCTTGCCTTTTCCTTGGGTGGAACTTCAGGGACCTTGGGAACCCAAAAAGAACCCTCAGTTTTCTGTACTCCAAATGGGAGAAATTGCGTGGGAACGGCTATCTGTTACGAGTCAATTTATGGAGAGTATATTGGCAAATATGTAGAGAAAGGAGCACAACTGATTTTCATCATAACCAACGATGGTTGGTGGGGCGATACCCCGGGGTATAAACAGCACCTGAGTTATGCCCGTTTACGTGCCATTGAAACAAGACGCTCCATAGCCCGATCAGCCAACACCGGAATATCAGAATTTATAGATGAATCAGGTAGTGTATCCCAGCAAACAAACTGGTGGCAACCTGCGGTTATTGCGGCAAGTCTGTCACCGGCATATAATATCACATTTTATGTAAAGCATGGTGACTATATTGGCCTTGCTGCTTGTTGGCTTTGCATTCCTTTATTACTGCAATTACTCATATCAATAATCAATAAAAGAAAAACAACTTTATGAAGACAATCATCACAACTAAAAATGCCCCTGCTCCTATTGGTCCTTATAGCCAAGCTGTAAAATCAGGCAACCTTATTTATGTATCGGGTATGGTGGCTAAAGACCCTACAACCGGAAACATGGTTACAGGCAATATACAGGATGAAACCCGTAAGGTAATGGAGAATATTAGGGGTGTTTTGGTAGAAGCAGGCTCAAAGCTTGATAACATTATTAAAACAACCATATTCATGACTAATATGGATGACTTTGCAAAAATGAACGAGGTTTATGGCTCATTCTTCAGCGGTAACTATCCAGCACGTGAAACAGTACAGGTATCTAGATTGCCACTAAACGTGAATGTAGAGATTTCGGTTATTGCGGAAGTATAGACTAGTATTCCCTGTTGCACCATAACCTATAAGCAGCCTGCTGTTCAAGGTTTGCGCTGCGGGTCTTGGTCATATGGTATAATGGGAAGTATTCTTTGCCTGGTATTGCTGCAATATTTACTTCCCTCCTGATCTGATCCGATATTATACTTAATCGTACTTCTTCTTCACCGTAATACGTACACCAGTCGTTAAAATTGCCTTTTATCTGGTGGCCGTTAATAAGAGCTATTTCATCGTTAACACAAATACCAGCCATTTCAGCAGGAGAGCCGGGAATAACAGCAGTAACCTTTTGCAGGCTTCTGTCTTCCTGTACTTTCATTCCCCATAAACGCTCGCAGTTCTTTTTGGCAGGAGAAGTATGCAACATCATACCAATATGCGCCAATGCCTCACGAAAAGACTTATCAAAGTCAGCAGGCTTATTAATGTAGTTATCAAAAATGTTATCGTATGACCATCCAGCAACAGTCTCTACTATCTTTTTAAAATCTGCTTCAGAATATGATTTACCTTTTAATGCGTAGTCGTGATAGAGAGACCTCATTACATCATCAAGGCTCTTTTTATTATGGGTATGCTTTCGGATGAACATATCGGTAATAAAAGCAATAATAGAACCTTCGGTATATATAGACACCTTACGATATGGAATTCCACTTACATACCCATCGAGCCAGGTATCAAATGAAGAATCGGCAACGCTTAAATTAAACCGTCCATAATTATCGAAATGCTTTTGTACCTCTCTTTGTATAGCCTTTATATATTCAAATTCACTGAATACTCCTGCCCTGAACAAAAGGTAATCACCATAATATGTAGTTATACCCTCATAAACATATCCAAGGCGCGAATAGTTCTCCTTAGTATAATCGTAAGGATACATTTCAACCGGGCGAATGGTCTTTATGTTCCAGCTATGAAACAACTCATGACATGATATACCTAAAAAGTCATTATACAGTTCATCTTTCATCAAGTTATACGATGGCCCCATAGCGATAACTGTAGAAGCCAAGTGCTCCACTCCATGATGATATTTATAAGGCAATATATGAAACAGGAAATGATATTCTTTAACAGGACTGCCCTTCATCATCAATACCATATCATTAATAAAGATGAAGAAGTCGTTGATGATACGTGCCCAGTCAGGTTTGCATTCTCCCTGTATCCATAAATGAAATTCAATGCCATCCATTACAAAGGCATTGTGCTTAAGGGTAGCGCTTGCTATTAATGGGCTATCAGCCAGCTCTTCAAAATTAGCCGCATTAAGTTCGTGTCGGAACAAGTTATCTTCCTGTTTTACCTGTCCCTTTTTCATAGCAGTTGCTATCTTATAGTTCTCAGGTAACAGTATTTCAACTTGCAGGGGCAAATGCATTAATTCAGATACATACATGCAGCAGTTAACCGGGTTTATGTATAATTGCTTATCATCAAGATACGTGGAACCTGCATTAAGATCGGCAGCGTAATAACTATATTTTACATGCAACTCAGTTACACCTTCAGTTTCCACAACCCACTGATCTTTGGTGGTTTTATGGAAATTAAGCGCCTTGCCCGATTGATCGAAAGCAGACCATTTTCTTATATTCTTGGTAAAATTGCCGAGCTCGTACCTACCCGGCCTCCACGCCGCAGATTGAACATTTGTTTGGCTCCCGGAAACAGGAATAATGACTTCTATATCCACAAAATGTTGATGCTGAGGAGGGTATGATATCACATATTTCATATACTGACGAAATACATGCAAATATACATTTCTTTATTCAATCACATTTTTGCTAATTTCGCAACCTATAAATTTTAACCTATTTATGAGCTACGATTTAATTGTTATAGGCAGTGGCCCCGGAGGATATGTTGCCGCTATACGAGCATCGCAATTGGGAATGAAAACTGCAATTGTGGAACGCAGCGAGCTTGGTGGTATATGCCTTAATTGGGGTTGCATACCTACCAAAGCATTATTAAAAAGCGCACAGGTATTTGAATACCTCAACCATGCTAGTGATTATGGTATAAAGGTAAATGGTGGTGAAGCCGATTTTCCTGCTGTAATAAAGCGGAGCCGCAACGTAGCTGACGGTATGAGTAAGGGAGTACAGTTCTTAATGAAAAAGAACAAGATAGATATTATAAAAGGTACAGGTAAACTAAAGGCTGGTAAAAAGGTAGAAGTTACTGATGGCGGCAAAGCAACTGACTATGATGCCAAGAATATTATAGTTGCTGTCGGTGCAAGATCACGTGAACTACCCCACCTAAAAATAGATGGTAAAAAGATAATTGGATATAGGGAAGCCCTTGTTCTTCCTCAAACTCCGAAATCAATGGTTATTATAGGCTCTGGTGCAATAGGATCTGAGTTTGCTTACTTCTATGCAACAATGGGTACTAAAGTAACATTGGTTGAAATGTTGCCAAATATTGTTCCGGTTGAAGACGAAGAAGTATCCAAGCAATTGGCTAAATCATTTGCGAAGATCGGCATTGAGGTCCGCACAGAAGCTTCCGTGGAAGCGGTTGATACAAAAGGTACAGGATGCAAAGTGAAGATAAAAGATAAAAACGGAGAATCTACAATTGATTGCGATATCGTTCTGTCGGCAGTAGGCATTCAATCTAACCTTGAAAACATAGGGTTGGAAGATGTTGGTGTGATAACTGATAAAGGAAAGATCGTAGTGAACCAATTTTACCAGACAAACATACCGGGTATTCATGCTATCGGCGATTGTGTTCCTGGCCAGGCTTTGGCCCACGTTGCAAGCGCTGAAGGTATTACTTGTGTAGAAAAAATGGCAGGCCAGAACCCTGAACCAATTAACTATAAGAATGTACCTGGCTGTACGTATTGCCAACCTGAAATAGCATCGGTAGGATATACCGAAAAGCAAGCAAAGGAAGCAGGATATGAAATCAAAGTTGGTAAATTTCCATTCTCAGCCTCAGGTAAAGCAAGTGCTGCCGGAGCAAAAGACGGTTTTATAAAGGTTATATACGACGCAAAGTACGGAGAGCTACTTGGTACCCACATGATCGGTCATAACGTTACTGAAATGATTGCGGAAATAGTGGTGGCACGCAAACTTGAAACAACAGGACACGAAATTTTAAAATCAATCCATCCTCATCCTACTATGAGTGAAGCCGTAATGGAAGCTACAGCAGCTGCGTATGGAGAAGTAATACATTTATAAGCAAATGAAAAAAACATCAATTTTATTATTCCTATTAGCAGGACTAAGCCTTTCAACAATCGGACAGAACAATGCTGATGAGCTAAAAAAATCAGTACAATTGGCAGGCCTTGGTCAATGTACTGAGGCATTAACAATAATTCAGAGCTTATTAAAACAGGATTCTAATAACGTGAAATACCTGGAGTATAATAGCTACATACTAGCCAAAGTATGGCACGACAAGGAATTGAGCGAAAGCGAAACAATGCCCTACTACAACAAGGCTTTATATATGGCTAAAAAGGCATTAAAAATTGATAGCAGTGATGCTGAATCGCATTACGCCTATGCCTTTACTGTTGGAATAATTAATGAATTTGCCAGCCATAAACAACAGATTGCAAATGCAAAGATCATGAAGGACGAGATCGACAAATGCCTTAAGTTGAATCCACACCATTCAGGAGCTTATCATTTATTAGGCCGTTGGTGCAGAAGATTGGCAGAATTTAACGGTGTTGAAAAATTCGCCGTCAAAACCATGTATGGTGCGACATTACCAGAAGCAAGTTACCAGGATGCAGTAAACGCGTTTGAAAAAGCGATATTATATTCTCCTGATTATCTTATACACATGTATGAGCTTGGGTACACATATTATGAAATGGATAAGTATGCCGATGCCAAAGTATGGCTGCAACAAGCAATAAATAACACAACTTATAAAGGAGACGATGCACAACACGTTAAAGACAAGTGCAAAAAGCTTTTGGACAAAATGAATTAAGTACTCTGCTTATAGGAAACCTTACTGTAATTTGCAATACGCACAATGTTATTTAATTCAGTAGGTTTTTTTGTCTTTTTTGTAATTGTAACATTCGCGTATTTTAAGCTTCCTCATAAATTCAG
>OLMA01000154.1_pt1 | contig 63433 bp, 60 predicted proteins | sample 1604671 | NCBI WGS metagenome assembly OLMA01 (sample SAMEA104055725, study PRJEB20765) | soil metagenome | biome: Arctic tundra; feature: Polygonal ground; material: soil | place: USA | collected 2011-09 | depth 0-0.5 m | reverse complement strand
CAAATTCAAACAATATGGATTTACAGATAACCGAATTTAAGACCATCATAGAGTTACTAATGGGTAAGTTTCGGGCATCTTCAATCTTATGTAGATGAATTTGCTTTGAGGTTTAATACAAGGTATTACAATACATCAGGCAGATTTGATTTGATATTAGCAAACGTAGCAGGTAAAAGACTAACATATAAAACCCTTACAAACAATGATTAACGAGAAAAATGCAATGATTACCTATAAGGGTAATCAAATTACAATGTTCTCTGATGAGAAGAATGATTATGTAAGCCTAACAGACATTTATAAGTCATGGAATAGGTATGGTAAATCCATAAACGCATGGTTAAAAACCAAACAAACCCTTGAGTTTCTTGATGCTTGGGAGAAAAAACATAACTCAGATTATAATACGACTCAATTGAGTCAGGCTATTAAAACTGCAAGGGAACGTAACGGGCTTTCAGCAACGGAATGGATTACACTAACAAATGCAAAGGGTATATTCTCAGGTGGTGGTAGAACAGGCACATGGGCGCACAAAGATATTGCTATTAGGTTTGCAGGGTGGTTAAGTCCTGAATTTGAAATATACTTAGTTGAGGAAATTCAGCGACTAAAGAAAATTGAGGCGCAAATACAATCCAATGAATTTATTGATAAGAAAACTATTCTTTATCTCATTGAATTAAAAGAGGTATTTAAGTATGTCGCACATCAAAAAGCAGTAGAGGAAACACATAAAGAAGTTTACGCAGCCCATAGTACTGCAAAAAATCCTTATGCCGATTTTAATCAGTTCAGAAATGAAATACTTAATTTAACAGAAAGTGTTATTAACAAAAGAATAGAACAGTATTGCATTGATAATAAAATTGCCCTTACAAAAAAGATGATTAACAAAACAAAACATGAGAAATTACTTATGCTTGACAGTTATGAATCGGTAAGGAATGCAGTATGGGATTATTTAAAAATAGACGGTCAAATAAATGCCTTAAACTTAGCTAATCTGGTTTATGATATTATTAAAACAGAAAAGGGAGAAATATTGAGAAATAATGAAGATACTTTATTTGAGCAAAAACAAGGAGGATATATAGCTGAGTTTCCAAAAACACTTAGTGAACATCCAAACGTACAAACTGCAAAGCAAATATTAGCAGCAAAAAAAGAGGAGGCAAAAAAACAATTAGCTTCTCCAATGAATAAAATGCTGAAAGGGCTTTTGACAGTTCCCCCACCTAAAGACGAGTTATAAGTAGTTTAATCATTGATAGTATATAGTACAGCCCGATATTTGACTGAATCAGGTTGTGCTACATTGTTCGGTGAAAAGTATCTAACATCTGACCAGTTGGCGGCTCAACATCACAAACCCGAAAAGGGAGAAGCGAAAAGAAAGATAAGGCCAGTAGTGGAAGATGTCCATAAAATTAAGATTGAGGGCCTTGATAAGAACTTTTATTTATGCACCGATTGCTTACATTCAGTGCCTAAGCTTAGTGATAAGATAGTGGAGCAGATGGGGAAGAAGGGGTGATTGGCTGTTTGCGTTAGCGATTGCAGTGTATAGCCCCACCCGGAGGGTAACGCCCAAAAAAATTGCAATATGCTTAGACCCTCAAGAGTGCGTGGCAAGCATGTTCAGCTTGACTTTAAATTAAAACCTTACTTTTGCCGCCATGAAAAAGTGGGTTCTAAAGGCAGTTGTACAAAAGACTATATCGTACTTACCGGGCGGGCAAAGCATTAACTACCTGTTCCAGAAATACGTAACCAAGGGCATATACCTGACCGATGAATACTTTTTTGACAGGCTGAGCCACGCTAAAACCCATATTGAAAGCTATTTTGCACTAGCAGGCACCACACTGCTGAACGACACATTAGAGATTGGCACGGGATGGTATCCTATAGTCCCTATCAGCCTGTTTTTGAGCGGAGCCAATAACATTAATACCATTGATATATCAGAACTGCTTACTAAGAAATCATTTGCTACGGCTATTGAAAGATTCCTTGAAGCAGATAAAAAGGGTGAGTTAGGGGAATATTTAAAGATACAACCTGAAAGACTTGCTATATTGAAAAAGCTAAGAGATGATTATGATGCTTTGCCTTTCGAGCAAATACTTTCGACTTTAAAAATAAAGTACCTGCTGAAAGATGCGAGGCATACGGGCTTGGGCGATAAAAGTTTTGACCTGATAAGCTCGAACAATACGTTTGAGCATATTTACGCCGATATATTAGAAGGCATTTTAATAGAGTTTAAAAGGATAATACGATCGGGTGGAATAATGTCGCATGCGATAGATATGTCAGATCATTTTGCGCATTTCGATAAGAGTATAAATGTCTTCAACTTCCTGCAGTATTCTGATTCACTATGGAAGATGATAGATAATTCCATTCAGCCACAAAACCGTTTGCGGGTAAGCGATTTCAGGGCTCTTTATAAAAAACTTGATATATCTGTTACCACCGAAAAAATAATATTGGGTAACCTGAACGAATTGAATGCCATTAAGCTGGATGATAAGTATTCCGCATTGGATATGTCGGATATTGCAGCTGTTGAGTGCTACTTTGCCAGCCTTATTCAGTGAGAGAAAAACATATATTTGTTTCTATGTTGGACGCGTTCAAAAAGCATATAAATTTTCTTGTCACCAAACCGGAACAAAAGTCCTTTTTACTTGCCGTTAGTGGCGGGGTAGATTCGGTTGTAATGGCTGATGTATTTAAAAAGGCGGCCTATAGTTTTGCTATCGCGCATTGCAATTTTACCTTGCGTGGTAAAGAATCGGACGGCGATGAACAGTTTGTAAACGACCTTGCAAACAGATATGGTGTGCCCTTTCATGTGAAGCATTTCGATACTGCTGCTTATGCAGAAAACCATAAAGTATCCATACAGATGGCCGCCCGTGACCTGCGCTATGCATGGTTAAACGAAAGCCGGGAAAAACACAAATTCGATCACATTGTTATTGCCCATCATGCTGACGATGCCATAGAGACTTTTTTTATAAACCTGTTGCGAGGTACAGGTATTGCAGGCCTGCATGGGATAACATCAGTACACGAGAGTATTATTCGCCCTTTGCTGAGTTTTACTCGCAACGACATTGAAGCATACGCGAAAGCCAATAAATTAAAATGGAGAGAGGACAGCAGTAATGCATCGGACAAATACGAACGCAATAAAATACGCCATCATCTATTACCAGAGCTGTTGAAGATAAATCCCGACGCAGCCAAAGCTATTAGCCATACAATAGAGAACTTACGCGGAACCGAAACGATATACCGCAAGGCCATTGAGGAAAAGGTGACTAAACTGCTTTCTATTGTGGAAGGTAAGATACATATATCGTTGGCAAGGCTTAAAAAGCTGGAGCACCTGCATGTTTACCTATATGAATACCTGAAAGAGTTCGGTTTTAACTTTACCCAGGCAAAAGAGGTCTGTGAGGGGCTTGAAGGTCAATCCGGGAAGATATTTCTGTCTGCAACACACCGTTTAACAAAGGATAGAAGGAGCCTGGTATTAGAAAAACAGGAAGCCAAAGGCACAGACAATTCCGGGACGATTTATACAGATGACAAGGTGTTTAGGAATGGGGTTATGGAAATAGTTCTTTCTGTAAAAGAGAAACCTGCGGATTACAAGCCATACCACCCGCCATCTACCGCTTGCCTTGACCATGCACAGTTGAATTTTCCGCTTACCATACGTAAATGGGCTCAGGGAGATAAATTCTATCCATTGGGTATGAAAAGGCCTAAAAAGGTAAGCGATTTTCTGATAGATAATAAGGTATCCTTGTCGGATAAAGGCATTGTGTATGTTATGCTTTCGGGTAATGATATCGTCTGGGTAATAGGCCATAGGATAGACGAACGTTTTAAAATTGTAAGCGCAACAAAAAAATTGTACATTTGTAACATAGTAAATACTGAATAAAAAGACATGGATACGACCCAAAGCCCAAAGAAAATTGAGAAGGAAGAAGTGGGAAGCCTGCATTTTCCTGAAAGTGAAGTATTAGAAACTACCGAGGACCTCCAAAGACGCGCTTACGAACTTGAAAGAGCAAGCAAATTAGGTAACGGAGATCATGTTAAGATCAAGATCGTTTTTGAAGATACAGAAGGCATTAAACAGGTGGAAACCACTGTTTGGGCTGTTACCAAAGAAAGGGTGATACTAAAACATGGTATTACTATTCCCATCCGACGCATACACGAAATAAGAACTTAACCTGTTATGAAGCACCTTTTAATAGGGGCGATTGCACTTGTTTTATCTGTTGTATCTGCTATCCATGTCGCCGCTCAGAATAAAATACAGAATCCTGTTACCTGGAAATATACTCAGGCAGCGGTTAACGATAGTGAGATTATACTGGAGTTGCATGCTACACTGCAAAAGGGTTGGCACATATATACAGAAAAGCTCGATTCGAGCGCGATACAAAACCCAACCACGTTCACCTATGCTCAAAGTAAGGACTATGTACTTAACGGTCTCACCGAAGAGGATGGAAAGGTTATAACTGTTGTTGATACGAGCCCGAGAGAGATAGAGACCTATTTTCAGGACTCGGTTACTTACAGACAGAAGGTTACACTGTTCAATATGAAGGGTTTTGCAATTAAGGGTAATGTGTATTACCAGGTCTGCAATGAGGGTTCATGCCTGCCTCCCAAACAGGTCGATTTCTCATTTACTATTCTTCCGGTTGAAAAACCTGTAAAACATTCGGGGTATTTATGGATACTGGTATTGGGTTTTTTAGGCGGACTGGCTGCTTTGTTCACGCCTTGTGTGTTCCCAATGGTTCCGCTTACTGTTAGTTTTTTTACCAAGCGCAGCCGCGATAAGAAAAAAGGATTCAGGAATGCGGTATTATATGCAATAAGTATCATTTTAATTTATGTTCTGTCGGGTTTGATTATTACTGCCATTCTTGGTCCCAACGGCATGAATTCCATTGCCAGTAATGGCTGGGTGAACATGTTGTTCTTTATCATTTTCGTAATATTCGGTTGCTCTTTTCTTGGTGCATTTGAAATCACCCTGCCTACATCATGGGTAAACAAAGCTGATAATGTTTCAGAAAAAGGTGGCCTGACTGGTATTTTCTTTATGGCTCTGACCTTGTGCCTTGTTTCATTCTCATGCACTGCGCCTATTGTTGGCTCACTTCTTGCCGGCGCCGCATCAGACGGTAAATACTGGAATTTAGTCGTGGGCATGTTCGGCTTTTCGATTGCTATGGCTTTGCCTTTTGCGCTCTTTGCCGCATTTCCTGCATGGCTGAATACACTACCACAATCGGGTGGCTGGCTTAACAGCATTAAGGTTGTATTGGGTCTACTTGAAATTGCCTTCGCTTTAAAATTTCTTTCTACTGCCGACCTTGTAGGCCTGCATATTAAATTCCTGCATTTCCATATTAATGGCCCAATGGGCATATTGAAGCGCGAAATATTTATTGTGTTGTGGGTCGTGATATTTGTTATAATGGGCTTTTACCTTTTGGGCAAGATTAGTTTTAGCCACGATTCGGAAGTAAAGCATACAAGCGTATTGCGTTTGTTGTTGGCTATCGTAGCTTTCGCTTTTTCGTTATATCTAATACCTGGTCTTTTTGGTGCACCGTTAAAACTTATTGGTGGATTTCCACCACCTTCATTCTATAGTGAAGGCTGGAGCACAGAGAATACATCTAACCCGATTGCTGTCACTAATAAGAACAAACAAAAAATTGGTTGCCCATTAGGACTTAACTGCTATAACGATTACGATGAAGCCGTGATATATGCCAAGCAGGTAAATAAACCCATTATGATCGATTTTACTGGCTTCTCCTGCGTCAACTGCAGGAAGATGGAGGTTGATGTTTGGTCGGACTCTAAAGTGCTGGATATTATTAAGAATGATTACGTACTTGTATCGCTGTATGTAGATGACAAGACTGAGCTACCTGCCGAGCAGCAGATCATTTCAAAGGCCACCGGGGAAAAAATAGAGACATACGGAGATAAGTGGAGCGATATGGAGACCAGCCTTTTTAAAAGTAATACACTACCACTATACGCTTTAGTTGATAAAGATGGCGTTTTGTTAACACCAATCAAAGGCTATACACCCGATGTGCAGGAATACGTTATGTTCCTGCAAGACGGTAAGAGCAAATTCAATTCTACGGTTCGCAAATAATATTACTTGAAACTTTATGAAAGAAAGGATAAGGCAATTGTGGGATGACAGGCCACTGCTGCTGATCATTCTTGCTGCTGCTTTTTTCAGGATACTTGCTGTTATCTTTTCCAAAGGGTATGGCATGTTCGACGATCATTTTCTGGTCATAGAAGCTTCCCAGTCCTGGGTTGACGGGTATGATTACAACAATTGGTTGCCGCGCAGTGGAGCTACATCTGCAGGCGGGCATGGACTTGTTTATCCCGGCATACATTACCTGATATTTTCATTTTTAAAATGGCTTGGGTTGAATGACCCCCAAGGCAAGATGTATGTCATCAGGGCTCTACATGCCCTATGGTCAATGCTTATTGTGATATATGGCTATAAGATAGTAGAACATTATTCTGGCAAAAAAATAGCAAGACAGGCAGGTTTAATACTGGCTTTGTTATGGTTCCTGCCTATGATGTCTGTCCGCAACCTGATCGAGCTTGTTTGTATTCCGCCATTGGTTGTTGCCACATGGATGTTTATTGATCCGAAGAAGATCGGTAAGGTATTACCACCAATATGGGCTGGTTTTTTATGCGCACTGGCGTTCGATATCCGCTTTCAGGCAATGTTGTTTGTAGGCGGAATGGGGTTGGTGATTCTTTTTCAAAAGAGATGGAAAGAAGTATTGCTGTTTGGTTTTGCCTTTCTTGTTACGGTATTCCTTACACAGGGAATGATAGATATATTCATCTGGAAAAAGCCTTTTGCAGAACTTACTCAGTATATAAAGTACAATTCAGAGAACGCCTCGGCATACGTTATAGGCCCCTGGTTTAAATACATTGGCCTTGTAGCCGGAATTTTAATTCCGCCAATAAGTCTGTTCTTTATTTTCGGTTACCTACGTTCCTGGAAAAAATATCCACTACTGTTCTGGCCAACATTTATCTTTTTTGTGTTTCATTCTGCATTCCCGAATAAGCAGGAAAGGTTCATTGCTCCCGCTATACCGTTTATTATAATACTAGGTAGTATTGGTTGGGCAGAATTTATAGTTACATCTAGTTACTGGCAAAAGCATAGCAAGTTACTTAAACGCTGCTGGTTATTCTTCTGGACACTTAATTGCCTTGCGCTTCCTTTTCTTTCTATTACATATTCTAAAGAGAACAGGGTAGAGGCTATGAGCTATTTACATAGTCGTAAGGACCTGCAAAGTATTATGATAGAAGAGAGCTTTCATGATAATTATATACAACCGGCCTTGTTTTATATTGGCAGGTGGAATGTGCATGTGGTAGGGGTTACCGATCATTATCCACTTGAAAAAGCATATCTTGATTACAAAGAGGTAAAGGATACAATGGTGCATCCTAACTATGTAATATTTTACGGGCAGGATAAAATTGAATCACGCGTAAAGGCTTTTACTAAAGTATTTCCTGACGCTCAGTATATGGTAACCATTACTCCAAGTCTTGTAGATAAAGTAATGTTCTTCCTGAATCCTGTCAATAAGAACCAGACCACTTACATATACAGGTTCGATGAAAAGAACGTACATCTTTCCAGCGATACAATCAAATCAGGCCATTGATACCACATTCTTTCGGAAGAGGCGGAAGGCCAATACTGAAAGCACTGAGCCAAATACCAAAAGTATCCCAACTTTTTTAAGGAATTCAGGGTCGGTAATAGATAATTGCCTTGAAAAGATATCGTAAAATCCTTGTATCGACCAATAGTTAATGGATACATGACCAACAGTTTGCATCCATTGCGGCATAAACATACTTGGTACCATGCTTCCTCCAATTACCGACATGCTTAATATAGCAAGGGTACTAAGACTCTGTAACTGATCGCGGCTTTTTACTACCGATGCCAGGAACATGCCAAAGCCAGAACAAGCAAAAGCTGTGGCGAAAATCAATAATAATACTGACGCTATTTTCGGTAACAGCACCAACCCAAATACCATAGATGAAAAAGTGAACATGATCATTAACTGCATCATGGCAAATAATATGGAGGAAAGCATTTTACCCGTAAGTATATCACTTGCACTCAGCGGAGAGTAGAGCAATCTTTTTAATGTGCCGTTCTCCTTTTCTTCCAGTATCCTGCCACCCATAGCGGTAAGGCTGAACAAGAGCATCATAACAGCAGTACCTGCAACCGCCTGTACAACTCCGTCCTTGTTCGGTGTTTTCTCAATGGGTGAACTTTCTATTCGCATAATATTCTTTTGCAGGTCTTCCATGCTTTTTGAACTGTTGTTCAGGTTCTGTTTCATCTGTGCGGTCACCAACATTATACTCATGCTATCCATACCTGCAAACTGCTTGCTCATATTTCTCATCATCATACTCTCACTCATCATTTTACCCAGGCGTCGGTATAATGTTTGTGCAAGGTATTGTTGCATCATACCCATTTCAACTGATTGCGCTGCATCGTATTTCAACTCCCATGGCAATGGTTTTAATGCATTCACAGAATCTTTAAAACCTTTATATATTATTAGCGCAGCTGGGTATTTCCCATCTTTCACAAGGGCCAAGGCTGAATCGGCCGTTGTAGTTGCAACATCTAGTGACTTAACTGAATCAATATCGGCTACTATTTTTTGTGAAATGACAGTTTTGTCTTCATCACAAACCAGCAGGCGGCTTTTTTTGTCTCCTTCTTTACTCGCTCCGCCAAAGGCAAGTGAGAACACCGATATAAGAATGATGGGCATTAAAAGGCCTAACATCATTGCACGACGGTCTTTGAAAAGTGAGCGGAGTTCTTTTTGTAATATTTTAAACATAGTTATAAATTTTAATCTCTTAATTGTTTACCGGTCATTTTCAGAAATACGCTCTCCAGGTTGGCCTTTTGAATATCAATCCGTGTGATGCCATAGCCTGCATCGGTGCATGTATTAACTATTTTAGTAAGATCTTTTTTAGAGTCGCTTGAAAGGATAGTGACCGTGTTCTCGTTCACTGCCACCTCTGTTTTCAATTGTTCCGACAAGAATTTTTCATCAGGCTTTTGGGTGCAATCAACAATGATCATATCAGTTACCTGGCTTTCTGCCTTAAGCTCATCCAATGTGCCTTGTGCAATTATCTGGCCATTATCCATAATACCAATTTTATCGCAAAGCTTTTCAGCTTCTTCCATATAGTGTGTGGTGTAAATAATGGTCATTCCTTCTTTATTTAACTGTTGTATCAGTTCAAAAATAAGGTTACGGCTCTGAGGGTCAACACCCACGGTAGGTTCATCGAGCAATAATACTTTCGGTGAATGGAGCAGGGCACAGGCAATGTTAATACGGCATTTCATTCCACCTGAATAGCTTTTTACTTTGTCTTTCCTGCGATCGAACAAACCAACCCATTTCAACAGGTCTTCGGCTTTGCTGTGTAATTGTTTTCCGCTAACTCCATAAATACTACCCCAGAATAATATGTTCTCCCATGCCGTAAAGTTATCGTACAGGGCTATCTCTTGCGGAACAATACCCATAATCTGTTTTACAGCAGGGTTTACATTCGATGCATCGGTACCATTAATAGCTATTTGTCCTGAGTCAGGCGGGAATAACATGCTGAGCATATTTATAGTTGTGCTCTTTCCGGCTCCGTTTGGTCCAAGCAGTCCGTAACATTCTCCATTTTTAATAGAAAAGCTTATGCCACGCACAGCCTGCGTTTTTCCGTAACTCTTGGTAATATCTTTAACTTCTATCATGGTTTGTAAACTACAATGTTTTCATTAAACGGTTCATTCCCCTTCAAACAAAGATATACATTGGCCAATGTAACTACATCGGTACAACAATATTTTACAATACTTTCCAGGTCACGTTTTTGCCAATAGGTTGAACCTACCTTACTGCCATCGAGTTCCTGCTTGGGGCTTGGCAACCCGAAAATATAGGCCAGTAAATTGAGCGATGTAAATGCTTTATAATCTCCGAACTTCCATAGTTCAAGGGTATCTATGAGTGATACCTCCCATGGTTTTTTACCTGAATTATCGAGTATGCTGGGGATGACAACTTTATTAATAAGCATTCTGCGGGCAATATAGGGGTAATCAAACTCCTTGCCATTATGAGCGCAGAGCTGTATGGGTTGTGGTTTGCGATGCTCGGTGAATTTCTCCAGAAAAGCAGAGAATTCTAGGAGTACTTTCTTTTCATCGTCTCCGCTAAACGAACGAAGCTGAAAGGTGTCTTTTTCAAAAAAACCTGTAACAATACAAATTACCTTTCCGAATTCCGCATATAGGCCTGCCCTGTTGTATGATTCAGGTATTGTTTCATTCTCTTTTAAGATACGTTGCCGTACCATTTTTTCCTCCCATAACTTTTGCAAGGGGGCAGGCACTCCGGTAAATTCAGCAAACTGTGGAGCTGTTTCTATATCAATAAAGAGAAGGTTTTCTGTTGCGGGGTTTATCATGCATTAAGAGCTACGAGTACAAATGTAATATTTGCAGATAATAGGAAGAAAATATATTTTTGTTGAGGAACAAAGAGAGAACCACTAAAAATGATTCTTAAATAAAATATATGGAAACGTTATTTTGGGCTTTCGGTGCTTTCTGTGGTGGAGTATTATCCTTAATTCTAGCATTTAAACATAAGGGGAAATTGTGGGAAGGCGGAAATACAATAGTAATGAAGGCCGTTATGGGAGGAGTAGGTTTAATTGCCGTAGGTATAGCATTAATAATAAACTACTTTAAGAAATAGTTCCCCAAAGACTAGCACTTATTAGCTTGTTTCGGCTAAAGCCCAATCAACCACATACTTAAACCACGACCTAAAGGTCGTGGCAATTGTGTTGCTAATACTGGGTTTAATTCAAAAGAATTTTTCGTAAAAAAACTTGTGAGTTGCCACGACCTTTAGGTCGTGGTTCTATAAAGGCACTGCATTGGCTTTAGCCTAAATTAATAGTCTGTTCCTTGCTCCAATGCTAAATCAGGATACTTGCTTTTAAGCTGAGATGAGTTTATAGCCAGCATAATAAAGTTTGCTACAAGGTATAACACACAGATCAATAGCGCCCAGGTAATGTTATCGCCTTGCGAGAAAAAAGCTAATGAGAATATCATAGCCAAACCGATACGGCATAAAGTGCCTAGCATAAATAACACACTGTTTACACGGCCTATCAGGTTATTGGGTACATGGTGAAAGAGGTAAGTAATTCGCAATATCCGCGAGCCTGCATTGGTAATACCCAATGCAAAAGAAAAAGCAAAGTATATGAATACGCTTGTCGAGAATGCACAAATGGTCAGTGTTACCCATGTTATGCTTATAAGGATTAGAATGGCATTTATGGCATTAACCTTTTTAAATACTTTACGAACCCACATACCAGCCAGCAACGCGCCGGTGGAATAGAAAACATCGGTAAGGGCATAAATGGTCACCGTGCTATGCAAGTGATTCACTACATAAATAGGTACAAGTGTATTAAAATGCAATAGCAGAAATACGAAAATAGAGAGCGAGCTGACTCCGAATATCATTATCAGTGGATGGGTCCGCAAAAATGTATTGCCTGCTTTAAAACGTTCCCATGCGCTTCCTTCTTCAGTGTGTATAGTTGTATGCGGAGTGTACTTGATCATTGCTATCAGTGCAATAGAAATGAAATAGGTGAGGCCATCAACCATAAAGATGCGGCTAAGGCTCCAGGCTTTTATATGCACAGCAATGGGTAGCACCAGGCTGCCGATATGTATGGCGTTCGTATCGATACCCTGTAAAAGAATAGCCCCAACACCACCAGATGCAATGGTCATGGCCTGAGATTGTATTTCGAGCAATGAGTTTACCTTGCCATACTGGCTTGCCTCGCTAACCTCCTGTGCAAATGCATACAAGGCTGGGTAGTAGATGCCGTTTATATATGCAGTACACACAAACACCACCACCACCATATAGGTAGGTACACCAGTTGAGTATAATAAACCACTTAATGATGCACCGCAAAGCACAATACCACCAACAACAGAAAAGAACATGAATATCTTTTTCCGGGCGTGTTTATCAATAAGCGTACCGGAATATAAACCCCAGAATATACTGCCTACAAGCATACACATATACATGAGGGTAAGCTTTTCCGGTGAATGCAATATGCTTACAAAGTACCATGGAATTGCCAGCATGCTAATGCCCTGGGCAAAGCCTGAAATAATGTTACTAATAATTAAAAGAGTTAAGGGCCTAGTGGCTCTCATAAATGCTTGGTGTTTCCACTAAATAAATCAGGCTCCTCCGTTTTGGGAGAAGCCTGAAAACGTTTTCTAAATTATGGAGTACTATCCTCTTGAATGGTACTGTTGAATATTTTGTTGCGGATTAGCGCGTGAGTCCTTGTATGCATCACAACGTTCACTTGATTTGCATGATGCAAGGAATGATAAGGCTAATATTGCCAAAACTGCTAGGGTAGTTAAATTCTTTCTCATTAAGTATAGTATATTATATGATTCTTAATAGATGTCTAATCCACGCAAATGTATACGAATATTTTGAATTTATCAAAAATATTTTACCCTTTGTTATTCACAGTCAGCCCTTATGTGGGTGTATCCCTTTACAGGTCTGCCGGGCGGTAGATATCGTTATTGAAAATACCATGTACCCGACCTTTCATTTTTTTGCCCATGAAGGGGCTGTTCTTTGAAACCGATACTATTTGTTTCGCATCGAACACCCATTCCTCTGAGGGTGAGAAGAATGTAAGGTTAGCGGGGCTTCCTTCCTTTATTGTCGGTATTTCAAGCCCCAGTATTTTGCGAGGGTTTATCGATATTTTCTCAATGATCTGCACTGTAGTCAAATCACTATGCATGTTTACAAGCGGGTAGAGGGTCTGTATGCCTATCATTCCCGGGGTAGCCAGGTCGAACTCTACTTTTTTGCTTTCTTCATCTTCCGGCCTGTGGTCAGAGCATATTACATCGATCACTCCCTCAGCCAGAGCTTTCTTTATGGCTTTAATATCTTCTTTGCTGCGTAGTGGTGGGCTTACTTTGTAGTTAGTATCGAAGTCCAGTATTTCGGAATCATCGAGGAATATGTTGTACCCGTTTACCGATACAGTTACATTCACTCCCTGCTTTCTCGCACTTTTTATCAGGGCTATGCTTCCTGCAACCGATATGGAGTTGATATGTATCCTTGCCTCGGTATGCCCTGCCAGGAATAGATCCCTGATAAGCATTATTTCTTCCGCTATACCAGGTTCGCCTTTCACGCCTATCGATACGCTGGACTTACCTTCGTTAACATCACTTCCTGTAGAGAGTGTTTTGTCGTTACATCGGCTCATAATAAGTCCGTTGAAACTGCGTGCATAGAGTAGTGCCCTATGCATTAAACCTGCATTCATAACAGGGTGTGTATCGTCAGAAAATGCTACTGCACCCGAAGTTTTCATATCATACATTTCAGCAAGGTCCTTGCCTTCCAGTCTGTGAGATATAGCTCCTATAGGGTATATGTCTACCGCCTTTCCGGCCGATTTACTTATGATATATTCAACCTGCGATTTAGAATGTATGGGTGGGTTAGTACTGGGCATTACAGCCACTCCTGTAAAACCACCACGGGCAGCTGCGTGTATACCTGTTGCTAAACTTTCTTTATGTTCATTGCCCGGGTCGCAGAAATTAGCTTGCATATCGAACCATCCCGGTGAGGCATGTAAGTCTTTTGCAGCGACTATCTTTTTAATTCCGCCTGCGGAAATGCTTTTTTTGATCTCAGTTATCTTACCGTTCTCTATGAGTATATCCTGTGTTTTGCCATTGTGTGGCGATGCAGGGTCAACGATCTTAGCTGATTGTACAAGCAGGTTCATGGCAGATAATTTTTAATTTTTAATTCTAAATTTTTAATTACAACTCAGTCTTTCCATAATCGTAAAAGTGCTTCTTCCATTGCCAAAAATAATAAAGCAAAGAGTATACAGTATTTCCAGTAATATTTTCCGCGGTTTACTTCTGTTAACAGTGATGGCAGTGAAGTATTAGTAACATTCAGTACGGAGACATTCTTTACCCCGGCCTTGGAACTCATGGCTTGCAATTCGTCAGCACTCAGGCAGCGCAGATCCGATTCGCGGCGGTTATAGTTGAATGAGATACCTGATGTAAGGCTGTCTCCGGCCATCAATTTAAAGTTGCCGGCCAATGAAAGCTGGCTGTGGAGGAACAGGAACACATTGTCATTGATAACTCGTTTTTCAGGAAGAATGGAAATAGTATCCTTATCGCCCTTTATTTTAAAGAACACGTTTTGAGGCAGGTTTATGTTTGGCGCTTCTATGGGCTGAATATCACCAAGCGTATAGTAGAGTTGAGGGTTGCCGATACTATATAGCCCTATGTTATACATGGTGGGAACGAAAAGTGCATGTTGCTGAAAGTTGCTGAAGTTGTTATTAAGTGCTACCGCCAATAAGTAAATGTTTCCCTTGTTGTAATGAAACTCATCGAGGAAATCATCACCATCTTCTAACCTGATAATATTCTCTGAAAGTGCTTTGGTAGTATGCGATATTTTGTAATGCTTGCTAACAACAGGCATATCCATATTCGGGTGTTGTTTTTTTACAAACACATCGGCATAAATATTGCTTTCATAATTCAACTTATCCACCTTAAGGTGAGTTGTATCAAGCTTTTCGTAAAAGGATGAGTTGGCTGAAGAAAGAAATTGGCGGTATGAATCTACATCCATACCTGAGCTAGGAGGGATGACCATTATGTTTCCACCTGTTGAAACATATTTTACCAGTTCGTTTGTCATACCGGATGAAACCGAACCTATATTATCGAGGAGGATGAGCCTGTATGATGGTAATGTAGAATAATCGAGGTGGCCGGTAGTGGTTTCGTTGAAGGTGAATAAGGAATCTCTACCAAAGAGTGAATGAAGGAATATGTTCTTCCTGGTGCTGTCGGGGTGCAGCCAGAGGACAGGAATACTTGATGATAATTTGAAAGAGAAGTAAAGGTGATCGTCGAAGTTGATAGGGTAATCATTGATCTTAAGCTCTCCCTGTTGTATTTTATTTTTATTCGGAATGAATGACATCGAAATTGTGGAAGAACCTTCTGCATCAATGTTAACGCTGCCTATAGCTTTCTCTTCTCCATTTAGTAATAGTTTTACAGGAGTGTTATTTACTGCATTAGCAGAGTAATTGCTCAGCTTCACCATTAAGTTCTCTGCTTTACCCGGCAAGTGCACAGGCGAAGTAAACCAACAGGTATCTATTGAGATATTGTTCTTCGTTTCCGCGACCTCGGGTATCATATCGACGGTTATATCGCCGTTCGAGTGGAAATCAGAAATATTGGAAACGGTTTTTTGAAAATCAGATAGCACGAAGGCTTCTTTTACAGGGCTATTGCTGTGTAATAGGTTCTCCTGCTGGCGTTGCAGTATTTCAGGCAACATACGTGAAAAAGGAGATGTTTTCATTCCTTTTAATTCTTCGAGGAATTCATCTTTGTTCAGCCAGCGCTCCTGTGCCTCATCAAAATCCTGCGATACCAATTGCACTTTATCGGCAGGGTTAAGCGACTGTGATATCTGTTCGGCTTTGCTTTTAGCATCTTCCAACAGGGTGCCATTCTGGTTTACGGCATTCATGCTGAAGGAGTTATCTACAAAAATGCTTACAGCCTTATTCCCTGCTGTAATATTGCCCGATTTATTGGGGATACAGGGTTGTGCAAAAGCGAATACTAAAAAGCTGATGATGAGTAGGCGGCATAGTAATACCAGCCAGTGTTTAAGTCTTGATCTTGAGCGTGATTCCTTAACAACTTCCTGCAGGAAACGAACGTTGGAGAAGTAAATCTTTTTATACCGTCTGAAATTAAATAAGTGGATAAGTATGGGAATGCTTAAAGCAGAAAGGGCGTAAAGGAATGATGGGAAGAGGAAATTCATCAAAGCCCAAAGATACTATTTAATTCTATTAGTGTTGGGTAATTGGTGTTCTATGATAGATTTGGGAGTGTTTTCCTTATTCCGGGGCGGCATTTGTTCCCTGCTTTGCCTGAATTACCTATACTCGCATCATAAACAGCTAACCCGCGCCCACCTTTTGCCTATTTCTGTATTTGCGTTAGGGATAGCAGCGGAAAGCCCACAGCGTAGCGAGGACTTGGAGTGGATAGCCCGACCCGAAGGGGAGCGCCCAAATAGTGAAAAAGTAAAATTGCTTTGCTTAATTCTACTTAAAGCTCTCAACATGCTTTTGAATTAAAGGAAAAAACTCCCGGAAGTCTTTCTCATAGAGTGGAAAATCTTTCTCCAACAGATTTACAGCCTCATCCATAGGTGAATAATACTTCATCCTTTCTGATAAGCCTTTTAATGCCCTGCGTAAACCTTCGATCTTAGCATACGCAACCAGCCAGTTGTATTTGCTCATATAGGTGAGTATCACTTTGCTTTTTTCAGGCATGTCAGTTTGATAGGAACGGAGTATGGTATAAATGTTCTCACTGAAAACATCCAAAGGAATATCTGAATACTCTTTCCAGTAGAGAGCCAAGAAATGATCGTAGAACATATCAGTAATAACACCCGAGAATTTGCCATAGGTAGGAGCAAGGCGGTGGACTGTATTACGATAAATGGGGTGAGTATCGGAGAAAAAATCGATAGAACGATGCATTACTACACCATCGGCAATACGTTTCGGGTATTCAAGGAATTTATTCCCTTTTACCGAATCAGCAATAAAATTTCCTACAATAAGTTCTTCTTCTTTTCCCGCAAGGTATAGGTGCGCAAGGAAGTTCATGATGGATATGATGAGAAAATGGAACGCAGATGACGCTGATTTAGTAAGATGCTACAGATAAGATCATATTTTATCATAAACAATCTGCGTCATCTGCGTTCTAATGGTTCTAATTCAGGGTAGGGTCTTCCGGAAATTCCGCTACAATAGAGTACTTTCCACCCAATCCTTTCAGAATATCTTTCCAAAGGTTCTTGTTAAACTTGGCTTTTATATGGTCGGTAGTGCCCGGTAATACTATCCATGAATTATCTTTTATCTCTTTTTTCAATTGCCCTGCTGCCCAGCCTGAGTAGCCTACAAAAAAGCGGATATCCTTAGGGGTGATCTGTTTTATATCGATCAGGTTTTTAAGGGTAGAGAAGTCGCCACCCAAAAACATGCCCGGCATAATTTCCTGGCCACCTTCAAGCAGGTCAGGGCGGGTATGCAAATAAAATAGCTGATCTGCATTTACGGGTCCGCCATAATACAGTTCATCATCAAACTCAGGAAACTCGTCAATAGCCTGCGATGGGCTTACATTAAGTTTACGGTTAATAATAAACCCCATTGTGCCCTTTTCGTTATGTTCTGTCAGTAATATAACTGAACGCTTGAATTCAGGGCTTTCCATAAATGGCTCTGCCAGCAACAACTTACCTTTTTCAGGTTTTGGTTGCTTAACAAATATGGATGAGAAATCGGTTACGTTTTTTGGCATATCCTCTTTATCGCTTTTTGTTTTCCAGCATTTCAAGCGCTGCAGCTGCTGCCTCTGCACCTTTGTTGCCATGCTTTCCGCCGCTTCGTTCTTTTGCCTGCTGTATTGTATTTGTTGTTAAAACGCCAAAGATAACCGGTATATTATATGTCAGGTTCAGGTTCATTATGCCTTGTGCCACCGCCTGTGAAATAAAATCGAAATGAGGCGTTTCTCCCTTTATAATACAACCGAGGCAAATAACTGCATTTACTTTATTGTCTTTAATAAGCCATTGTGCCGATAGTGGTAATTCAAAACTACCGGGTGCTTGCATTACCGTAATATCAGAAGCTTTAATGCCACCTTTTTTTAATACATCCAATGCACCGCTGAGTAACAGGCTTGTAATATCGTTATGCCAGTCGGCCACAATAATACCTATCCGTTGGTTAATCAGGGCATATTTACGTTCTGATGGCTTGAAAGCTTTAGAGCGTGTGGCCAATAGTGTGAGAATTAATTATTGAGCAGATCCGTTCCTAACCTTTGCCCTTGCAATGTATTTTTCAATATCCTGGGCTTCCTGGCTGCTGTGGTATTGCGTTTTAATATTGTTATACAAGCTCAATGCTTGTGAATAATCACCTTTCAATTCGCATACAAAAGCCGCTTTCTTCAGGAATATAGGAGCGGTAAGGTCGTTATCGCTTCTTTTTACTGCCTTTAAATAATCTTCAAGCGCAGCGTCGTTGTGGCCGAGTTGTAGTTCAGCATCGCCCATAAGGCCTGCTGCAACCGGGCTAACCATTACATCGCCAGCATCGAATTTTTCGAGGTAGTCAATAGCTTTCTGGTAGTCTTTCTTTTGGAAGTAACAAACGCCAAGGTAATAGTCAGCTGTATGGCCAATTTTGGTAGAACCATATTCGTCAACTATCGATTCAAAAAGAGGAATAGCTTTATTTACAGAGTCCATACCAAATAAACGTTGAGCAGGAAAAATAGCCGCTTCGGCTTCCTGTTCCTGGCCAGGCATATACCAATAGGTATAGGCTACAAAGCCGAGTATTACAACAATTATTATAGTAGCGATAGTGGAAATTCGCCTTTTATTGTTTTCGAAGTAGTCTTCTACGTTGCTCCATCTTTCCTGAACATCGAGCGTTACGTCTTTGGTTTCGTCAGCCATTTTTCTTTTTTCTGATTTTAAAGGGTGCAAAAATAGTTTTTATTTGGAAACAGAGCCAATTACGAATCGAATTTGTTGAACTTCAGCTTTTCTTTTGATGTAAAGAATACTAAAATATTATCTAAATTGGTATCCCACAATACAACCTTCAATAAGAAATGAAACATTGTATTCTTCACGTCCTTCTTTTTATAGGACTAAATAGTCAGGGACAGGATAGTACAAAAAGTTTAAGCCGAAGCTCTGTTTCATTTTATGGAGGAGTAAACAGAATAACCGGCTTTGTACTGCTGCCAATTTTAGCTGGCCCCTGGGCTGATAATGTATTGCCTGGTACAAGTGTACAATCTTGCTTTTCATTTTCCTATAATTATTTATTGCTTGAAAGAAAGCATTTTTCGTTAGGAATAAAACTTGGAGTCGGATATTCACAAAATAATTATACTGGAAAAATTCCATGGGAAATCAGCTACGGTCCCCCTGAATCCTTAGAACAAATAAATAGGGGTGAGTTTTGCGGAGGAGTATTTGCAGAATTCATTAAAATACATAAACTGGGTTGGTATAATCAGTTGGAGCTTATTGGAAATGTTCCATTATATTCTAAGGTAGAAACTCCTTTAATAAATCCAGGTGATTTTGCAGATATAAATGATATTGATCTGCATTTATTTTATCAAACAGGAATAAGCATTCTCATAAACGAAAATTTCACTCTAATCCCTACCATAGGATGCTCTTTAATAGATGTATCTGCCATGAATAATAAAACCAATCAGTATGGAATATATGGGTATGAGTATATCAGGGGTGGATTTACAGCGACCTATTGCTTCACTAAAAAGTGAAATTTTTCATCGCTTATTAATTCTTAATTAAGAAAAGGCTCACTGCGCTCATAAATATCATTAGGGCATCTTCGATGATGGTAACCGTACTCATAGGTAAATGGAAAACAGCACCTAGGCAGGCACACTGTATCTTTTGTTTAGAAAGCACACTCTGCAATACACCGATAATACTAACCCCCATAACGGCCAAGGTTATTGCATTGCTCCAGAGTTGAAGAGAAGGAATAAGAAAAGAGATACCCAAAGCCAGTTCTATAAAAGGATAGATATAACCATAACCAGTCCATCGTTTGGCAATAACATCGTAGCTGCTATAGCTCATGGCAAAGGCAGGCAAATCTAATAATTTAAAGAAGGAGAATACTAAAAAGAACCCTGCCATAAAATGGCTCATCCATTGCATCAGGTTAAAGCTCCCTTGCACATATTGAACAAGCAAGGTTACTATAGTTATGTAGCCAAATATCAGGAATATAGGCAGGTAAGTCTTTAATGTAATCGGCTTGTCTTCAGTAACAGGCATTTGCATAGCATGCTTTTGTTCCAATAGGGTGTATTTCGTTCCGCTTAATGCCTTGGCAAGTTCGGTAGTATTAATATAGTGATCCATATTTATTTCTGCTTCCTGCTTTTCAAGGTTTACCGTTGCGGATATAACTCCTGGTATATTTGAAAGCAGGCTTTGGACTTTGGCGGCGCAACCATTACAGGTCATGCCGGTTATAGTATAGGTGTGGGTCATAATAAATTCAAAGCTACAATAATTAAACCTACAGAAACAGACTATTACCTGCGTTTTGGATTGGTAAATGTATCAGGCAATTTACTGAATATACCAGGCGCTATCCCAGCCGCTCCAGCCGAATCTATCATCTCTGCCTTGCTGCTTTGAAAAACAGGTGGGTTGTCAGTATCGTATTTGCGGTGTGTGCTATCAGGGCTTTCAGGCGAGGTAAGATTAACATGCTCTAAAAAGAAACGATACTTAACCGGGCCGCCCATAGTGCCTTTTACAGCAGTAGATAGATAATACTCTTTGCCTGATTCATGCAAATTTCCATGCTCATCGGTATACGATGGGGCGTCTTGTCCGTTTACTGCATAGGTTTGTATGTATACATCAACCACCCCGACCTTGTTACCATTGCCAAGGTGAGTAAAAGCAAAGCATGGACCAACCAGCAGACCTACTAGTAAGATTGACCTTGTTATTTGCCTTGTGTGGCACATGGATAAGAAAATTAGGTAGGAATCTCTCGCAGAGGATGATTTTATAAGAACAAATATACGAAAAAATAACGAGATTAAGATTCAATAGGTTGTTGAAAATCTAAGAGTATTATTGTTTTATAAGCTAATTAGGTGGAGTAGATTTGTATTATAGACCACGGAGGAAAAAAGAGAAAATAGAAACAGTAAACATGCAATTTGGGGGTTTACACTTTTCATGAAAATTTTAGCTGTATTTTAAATGAATATCAATAGGTTAAGGGTTTACAAATGGCAAAAAGTGTAAACCCGGTTTGGAGGTTGTGAAAGGGGTTTCATTACGAATTAAATTCACAAATTCTTCAATCACACACAAGGCTGTTTGCGTTAGGGATAGAAATGATTACTCCGCAACGGAGCGAGGAATAAAAGTAGATAGCATGACCCAGAAGTGGTTTTTTACTTTAGGGGAACGCCGAAGAAATTTAATTAATTGGGCGTTTAGAATCTTCACCCGACCTCAACTAAAACGCAACCAGAAAGAGAATTAATTTCATTTGTGTAACGTGACTACTTTACATATATCTTTGCAACCTTGTTTTTAAAAATATTATGGCACGCGTACAATTTCCTGATGGAAAAGTAAGAGAATATCCAGATGGTACCACAGCAATAGATGTGGCTAAAAGTATTAGTAATTCACTGGCAGTTAAAGTAATAGCAGCTAAGGTAAACGGACAGGTATGGGATGCCACACGCCCCTTGAATGGCGATTTGGAATTGAACCTGCTTACATGGGATGATAAAGAAGGTAAATCAACTTTCTGGCATTCATCGGCTCACTTAATGGCTGAAGCACTAGAGGCTTATTTCCCGGGAATGAAGTTTGGTATAGGCCCTCCTATCGAGAATGGTTTTTATTATGATGTTGATCCCGGAGATAAAGTAGTATCGTCGGAAGATTTCAAGAAGATAGAAGATAAAATGCTGGAACTTGCCCGCCAAAAGCAGGTTTTTGTTCGTAGCGAGGTCAGCAAAAAAGATGCAATAGATTATTTTACCAAGAAAGACGATAAATATAAGTTAGACCTGATAAAGGACTTGCAGGATGGTAGCATTACCTTTTACCAGCAAGGCGATTTCACTGACCTATGTCGTGGCCCGCATATACCTAACACCAGTTTTATTAAAGCGGTAAAGCTGTTGAATGTAGCAGGTGCGTATTGGAGAGGCGATGAAAAGGCAAAGCAGTTAACACGAATTTATGCCATTACCTTTCCTGACCAGAAACAACTTACCGATTACCTCACTTTAATAGAAGAAGCCAAGAAACGCGATCACCGTAAATTGGGTAAAGAACTTGAACTGTTTACTTTCTCTGAAAGAGTAGGTATGGGTTTGCCGCTCTGGTTGCCTAAAGGAACTATGTTGCGTGAAAGGCTTGAGAACTTCATGCGCAAGAATCAGCGCGAGGCCGGTTATGTGCAGGTAATAACACCGCACATAGGGCATAAGAACTTATATATTACATCGGGCCACTACGAAAAATATGGCAAAGATTCTTTTCAGCCTATACATACTCCGCAAGAAGGTGAAGAGTTCTTTTTAAAACCCATGAACTGCCCGCACCATTGCGAAATATACCGTAGTAGCCAGCGTTCATACCGCGACCTGCCTTTGCGTTTAGCTGAGTTCGGTACCGTTTACCGTTACGAACAAAGCGGAGAATTACATGGTTTAACCCGTGTAAGAGGATTTACACAAGATGACGCACATATTTTCTGTACACCTGAACAGGTGAAGGAAGAATTCTGCAAAGTAATAGACCTTGTGCTGAAAGTTTTCAGAACCTTGAGTTTTAATGATTACACTGCACAAATATCTTTACGTGATAAAGATGACAGAAGTAAATATATAGGGTCAGACGAAAACTGGGAAAAAGCAGAATCTGCAATTATTGAGGCTGCCCAGGATAAAGGATTAAAAACTGCAGTTGAATATGGCGAGGCTGCCTTCTATGGCCCCAAACTCGACTTTATGGTTAAGGATGCTCTGGGCCGTTCATGGCAATTGGGTACCATTCAGGTAGACTATAACCTTCCTGAGCGTTTTGAATTAGAGTACGTTGGTTCTGATAATCAGAAGCATAGGCCTGTAATGATTCACCGCGCTCCATTTGGTTCTATAGAAAGATTTGTCGCTGTTTTGCTCGAACATTGTGCCGGAAACTTACCTTTATGGTTGGCTCCGGACCAGGTTATGATTTTGCCAATTAGCGATAAACATGTAGAATATGCGAAAAATATTTTGAATTTGCTGAAAAAATGCGAAATTCGCGCCCTCGTTGATGAACGACCAGAGAAAATAAGCAAGAAAATAAGGGACGCGGAATTGCAGAAAATACCCTACATGTTAGTGTTGGGAGATAAAGAAGTAGAAGATAACAAAGTGGCAGTAAGACGCCATGGCGAAGGAGATAAAGGAACAGAAGATGCTGAAAAATTTGTGGCCAGAATTAGCGAAGAAGTAAATCAGTTTTTTATATAACAAACTAAAAAGGGAGGATCGTATAGCAACACCGTACAGAGGCAACAACGGCCCACGACAGTTCAACAGAGGTTTCAATCAGCGCAGAAATGAACCACTGCATAGTATAAACGACAGAATACGTGCAAAAACCGTTAGGGTAGTAGGCGATGGCATAGAACAAGGAGTTTTTCCGATTGAAAAAGCCCTTCAGATAGCCCGCCAGGCAGGCTTAGACTTAGTAGAAATATCTACAGCGGTTGATCCGCCGGTTTGTAAGGTTGTTGATTATAAAAAGTTCCTATACGATCAGAAACGGAAACAGAAAGAGATAAAGGCAAAGACAGCGAAGGTTGTAGTAAAAGAAATACGATTCGGGCCAAATACCGAGGATCACGATTTTAACTTTAAGAAAAACCACGCGTTGGAATTCTTAAAGCAAGGTGCAAAGGTTAGGGCTTATGTATTTTTCAGAGGACGGACGATATTATTTAAAGAGTCAGGTGAAATGTTATTACTTAAGTTTGCGCAGGAATTAGAAGAAGTGGGAAAAGTGGAACAATTGCCGGTGATGGATGGCAAAAAAATGACAATGGTTATTGGACCTAAGAAAAAATAAATTAAAAAACACAGTGCGATGCCCAAAATGAAAACAAATTCTGCCGCAAAAAAAAGGTTCCGGTTTACGGCCAGCGGTAAGATTAAAAGGAAACAAGCTTTTAAGAATCACATATTGACTAAGAAAAGCAAAAAGAGGAAACGTAATTTGACCGGTACAGTACTGGTTGACGAAACCCAACAACACAGAGTGAAAGCTTTGTTGATTAAATAGTTTTTAACCTTATAATTATAATATAACATGCCACGTTCAGTCAATGCAGTAGCATCCAGAGCAAGAAAGAAGAAAATTCTAAAACGCACACGCGGTTACTACGGCGCAAAAAAGAATGTATTTACAGTAGCTAAGAATACTTACGAAAAAGGTTTGAAGTATGCTTACCGCGATCGTAAAACCAAGAAACGTAACTTCCGTGCCCTATGGATCCAACGTATCAATGCAGCAACCAGGCAATATGGTGTTTCATATTCTGAGTTTATGAATTTGATGCAGACCAAAGGCATTATGCTTAACAGAAAGGTTCTTGCTGATTTGGCAATGAATCATCCTGAGGCATTCAAAAAAGTTGTAGATACTGTAAAGTAAGCCTATTTGAGGTGTATATACTTAAAAGGATTCCATAGCGGAGTCCTTTTTTTGTTGTATCTTCGGTAGTAAATTGCATGTTCCCGATGAGCAGTTTTATGAAAACCATAATTTTATTAGTAATATTTTGTGCTTCCGGCCTTATTTCTAATGGTCAGGATACGCTGTTTCAGTATACATACGGCGGTATCCAAAACGATGTTTGCCACCAGGTTAAAGTTACTCCCGATTATGGCTATATAATGATAGGAACAACCAATAGTTTTGGCCATGGCGGAACAGATTTTTATGCCGTTAAGGTTGATTCCCTGGGTAGACATCAATGGTCGAAGGCTTTTGGGGGTAATATGGCTGATGAAGGTTATTCTGTAGAACCTACGTTCGATCATGGCTATGCTTTCCTTGGCTGGACTAATAGTTTTGGTAATGGTGGTTACGATGTGTTACTGGTAAAGACCGATTCAGTGGGGAATGTAAAATGGCAAAAGACATACGGTGGTGCGAACTGGGATTTTGGTTATTGTATCCGACAGACTGCTGACAGTGGTTTTGTTATTTGCGGACAGACCAGTAGTTATGGCAATACCAATGGTGATGTATTCGTAGTCCGTACAGATAAGAATGGCGATACGTTGTGGACAAAAGCAATTGGAGTAACAGGTTATAATGTGGGTAATTCCATTTATATAAGAGAAGATTCGTTATATATAATTGCCGGTGCAACAACCGCCTTAGGTAAAGGCGATACCAATATGCGGCTTATTAAAATGAACAATAAAGGAATAGTAGAGATCGATACTACATACGGTTGCACCCATATTACTGTTGCTAATTCGGTAGAAGGCACCCCCGATGGTGGATATGAAATTGCGGGATATACGGATAGTTTAAGCCCCGGAAGAGATTATTCTGTAGTGCTAAAAACAGATAGTATGCTAAGGTATACAAATGGATGGGAAATGCAATTGAATTATTCTAATGGTATTGGCTATGGGGAAGATGCCACCCAATGTCCGGATGGGGCTATGATATCAGTAGGTACAAGTAATACTGACGGATTAGGTGGTTATGCAATGCACATAGCTTTAAGTCATGGTCCTTTTATAGTTGCAGGCCCTTTTGAAGGTGGTAGCGGAGACGAAGAAGGTAATTCATGTGCATATAATTATGGCAATAAAAATGTAGTATTTGCAGGTGCTACAGACAGCTATGCTAGTTCCTTTAACCCTGATTTTACACAGGGATTATATGATTTTTACCTTGTCCGACTTAAGAACGATACTGATATAAAGCTTGATAACCAATTTGTGCATGTAGTTAAATTATTTCTCGATACACTTTCTTATGTAGATGGAGTTAATGAGCAGACCGAGGAACCAATTATGGCTAAAGTATTCCCTAATCCAGTAAGAGATTTCGGTACCGTTATAGTACAGGATGAAATGGATGGGAAATGTATGTTTAGCCTTTATAATGTTATTGGTTATAATGTTATAAGTAATATAGAATTAAAACCTGGGGGGCACGGGCAGTTAATGGTTCATTTTGCAAAAGGAGATTTGCAGAGTGGTATGTATTTTTACAGAATTCAATCTTCAGATAATAAAATAGTCACGGGTAAAATTATTGTGGAATAGTATATATGGAAAAGAAAAAAAGTGAAAGCGAAGTAGCCGGATGCAGGCTGAATAAATATATTGCAGATAGCGGGTATTGTTCACGCCGCAAAGCGGATGAGATAATTTTTGCAGGTAACGTTACTATTAACGGAGCCCGTATAATTGAGCCAGGATATCGCGTTAAAAGTGGAGACCTGGTTAACGTAGAAGGTACTAAGCTCAGAGAAACAAAGAAGTGCTATATACTCCTTAATAAAACAAGAGATGCTATCAGTACGGTGTCTGATGAAAGAGGCCGTAAAACGGTAATGGATCTTATTCAAGGAGCCACGAAAGAACGTGTATATCCTATAGGTAGGCTTGACAGAAACACAACAGGTATATTACTGCTTACAAATGATGGCGCATTATCCAATCACTTATCACATCCTTCAAGTGAAATACGTAAAGTGTATAAGGCAAGACTGGATAAGCCTTTAGCCTTTCTTGATATGAAGAAGATACGTACCGGAATTATGCTGGAAGATGGTTTTGCAAGGGTTGATGATGCTGATTATGATAAGAGCGGCGATGAAACCTGTATAGTACTAACACTCCATATTGGATGGAACCGTATTGTAAGACGTATATTCGAGGCGCTTGATTATAAGGTGAAGATGCTTGATAGAGTCAGCTATGGTGGATTAACATTACATGGTGTTCCAAAGGGCGATTGGCGTTATTTAACGCCTGAAGAAGTAGATAAGCTGTATAGTTTGTAAAGTATTTATTCTACAACTTCCATTAATGTTCTGAAAGCAACGAATTTATCTTTGAATCTATCAATGCTTTCTTTCTGCATTTTAGGTGCATGTTTTTCCTTGTAAGTCCTGTATTCTTCCAAGCTATTACATGAGTATTGAACAGAGTATGTTGAGCCTTCATCTTCAACATCAAGCAGGCGGCATAAGCGGTAGCCGGAAAAAAGCCCGGTACTAAGCATTGAGGGTATATGTTCTTTCTGCATCCATTCAAGCCATTTAAAATGAACTGAATCTTCAACGTTTATCGTTACATTGTAAATTATCATAATCAAAAATATTTGCTAATATAATTGTCTATCAAACGCGGCAAGGCATATTTTTCTATGTTTTTCTTTTCTATCCAAATGCAATTCTCAGGTATTTTCTTTAAGGGTTTACCTAGCCTCATTTGCATAAAATTGGCATGTAATTTCTGATGACTTAAAATGTGTTTATATATTTCAGATACTTTTTCTACTACTGGTTTTGCATTATTAAGGAGGGCTTTCAGTTCTTTGTTTTTTAACAACTCTTCTGCTAGAATTGTGCGTTCAGTTTCAATGCATGGAAAGTCATACATCCCTTTCCAAATGTCATTTCCTGTTCTATGTCTTATTAATATTTTAGTTCTGCTTTTAATGACTAAGTAATTAAAATACCGCGCGCGGACTTTTGTCTTGCCCTGTTTTACAGGCAGCTTATCCGTTAGCTTATTTGCGAATGCATAACAGGCAGATTGCAGAGGGCACTCTTCACAATTAGGGTTCTTTGGTGTACAACATAAAGCCCCTAGCTCCATTATGGCCTGATTGTATGTGCCAGGGTTCTTATCCGGAAGAAGTTCAGCTGCAGCTTCCCATATTTTCCTTTTTCCTTCAGAAGAGTCAATGGGGCTTGAGATGCCGAGATACCTGGAATATACACGTAACACATTCCCGTCTACAACAGGGTAGGGTAGATTATAGGCTATAGATGCTATCGCTGCCGCAGTGTAATCTCCGACACCTTTGAGGGCACGTATAGATTCATAATCGATAGGGAATTTACCTTTATGTGTACCGGCTATTTCTTTAGCTGCATGATGCATATTCCTGGCCCGGGAATAGTATCCAAGGCCTTGCCATAGTTTTAAAATGTCATGCTCTGATGCCGCAGCAAGTTTTGTAACAGTTGGGTATTTTTCGGTGAAGCGGTTGTAATAGTTCCAGCCTTGGTTTACCCTTGTCTGCTGCAGTATTACTTCAGATAACCATATTTTATAAGGGTCTTTAACACCACGCCATGGCATTTCGCGCTTATTGTCCTCGTACCACTTTAAAAGTTTATGGGACATTCCGCTCATTCTGGCCAGGTGTTTCTTTTTACTGCCTTAGCGTGCAGGTGTATCGTTGCCTCCATCTATTACGTATTTCCATGAACCATCTCTCTGTTTTTTCCAGACAGTTATGTAAACGCCCTGGTAAATAGTATCACTGCCAGCTTTTGTTTTTGTATAATACTTCCACCGACCAAATGTGTAGCCAATATTGCTCGATGCTTCTGCTTTTTCAGGTACCCAAGCTAACCTGCTTACAGTATCGTGGTTTTTTGCAAGGTCCTTGTTCAATGCTTCAATCCCCATAGTCGGTAATGCGCCCTGATTCATTTGAATTAACGATGAATCGGCATATTTTATAAACGCTGCAGGCTGGCCATGTTTAGCGCAATAGTCATTGAAATCTTTGTCGGTTTGTAAAACAGCTTCTTTATCTTTTCCTGAATCAGATGAGGGTGCCGTACAATTACAAGCGGCAAGTCCGATCAAGAACGAGAATAGCAAAATATTTTGCATCTACCTTAAAAAATGAATGAGTTTTTCAGCAAGTTCAATTCCAATGCGTTGTTGAGCTTCTTCTGTAGAGCCGCCTATGTGCGGGGTTAGCGATATTTTTGCGTGCTGAAGCAGATCTTTATTTGGTTTAGGTTCTCCTTCAAACACATCTAAAGCAGCATGTGCAATATGCCCTGAACTCAATCCTGCAAGCAGGTCCTTCTCATCTATAACTCCACCGCGTGATGCGTTTACCAGCATCACGCCCTTCTTCATTTTGTTGATCTCGTTAGCCGTTATTACTTTACCACCCGGTACGTGCAGGGTAATAAAATCACTTTGCGCAAGAACCTCATCAAGTGTATTGGTCTTTATCTTAACGTTTACTTTTGGTATGCCATGTATCTCAATATCCAGGTTAGCATCGGCAATGTAAGGGTCAAATGCAATAACTTTCATACCAATACCCAGGGCTATTTTTGCCGCTTCCTGTCCAATTCTTCCAAAGCCAATTATACCAAGTGTTTTGCCTCTTAGTTCACTTCCCTTTGAATATTTTTTCTTTAACGCAGGGAATTCAGTATTGCCTTTTACAGGCATATCGCGGTTTGATTCATCGAGTGAACGTGACATAGAAAATAACTGGCCTATTACCAATTCAGCTACGGAAAGTGAAGAAGCTGCGGGTGTATTCACCACCTGAATGTTTTTCTTCTTGGCATATTCTACATCGATGTTATCCATACCAACCCCACCACGAGCTATGACACGTATTGTAGGGCAGGAATCAATCAATGCCTTATCTACTTGTGTAGCACTTCTTACTGTTAGTGCAACGTATTCATTTTCATTAATGGATTGTGATAAGGTTTCCTGTGGAACTTTATCGGTAACAACAATAAATCCTGCTTTCTCAAGTAATTTAATGCCTGCATCTTCCATGCCATCATTGGCAAGTATTTTTTTCATACTGAATAGTAGATAAGTAGGGGTTAAGCCGTAACTTTAGTATCGGCGTATTTCTTTTCAAATTCTTTCATAACATCGACCAATACTTTTACGCTTTCAAGCGGTAAAGCATTATATAACGATGCGCGATATCCTCCAACATCTCTGTGGCCTTTCATGCCTGATATACCAGCTTCCTTCCACATTTTATTGAATGTTTCTTCAAGCTCTGGTTTTTTTAACAAAAAGCATACATTCATTTTTGAACGATCCTCTTTTTCACAGGTTCCTGTAAATAAAGAATTTCGATCTATTTCAGAATACATGGTAATTGCCTTTTCATCATTCAGTTTTTCTATCCATGCCAATCCACCATTCTTTTTTAACCATTTAAGGGTAAGCAGGCAAACATATACTGAAAATACAGGAGGAGTATTATACATTGATTCTCCTTTAATATGAACTCCATAATCAAGCATAGAGAACATTTTTCGGCCGGTTTTACCTAAAATATCTTCTTTAACAACAACTACTGTTGCGCCTGCCGCACCAATATTCTTTTGAGCCCCTGCATATATTAAGTCGAACTTACTGAAATCTCGTTGCCTACTAAAAATATCTGACGACATATCACATACAAAGGGAACCGATGATTGAGGGAAGCTATGCATCTGTGTCCCGTAAATAGTATTGTTCGATGTTACATGCAGATAACTCGAATCATTTGGCACGGTATAGCCCTTGGGTATATAGCTGAATTTTTTGTCTTCTGAAGATGCAATAACGTTTACATCGCCAATGAATTTCGCTTCTTTTATAGCCTTACTTGCCCATACGCCGGTATTAACATAAGTTGCTGGCTTGTCTTTTATAAGCAGGTTAGAAGGAACCATTGCAAACTGAGTGCTTGCACCGCCGCCAAGGAATAAAACCTGGTAACCCGAGCCTAAGCCCATAAGTTCTTTAACAAGCGAGCGGGCTTCTTCCATTACGTTCATGAAATCTTTATCACGATGCGATACTTCTAATATCGACATACCGGAATTATTAAATTCAATGGTTGCCTGGGCTGCTTCTTTTAATACTTCGGCTGGCAAAACTGCCGGGCCTGCGCTAAAATTATGGACCTTTTTCATGATAGTTTAATAATATAGAATAGTATACAAATTTATATATTTAATGTGGAGTATATATTGCTTTTTTTACCTGGTGGCTGTCTTCCTTTTCCGGGTCCTGGAACTTTTCGTCGCCATTGTTTGTATTCCGGGCATCAATGTTTTCACTGAAATTCCATTTGTCATCTTTAAATGTAAGCCCATCTATTTGAAAACTAGGACCATAGAATTGGTATTGTCCTTCAAGGCCGGGTTCTGTAGGCCCAAGATGATCAAAGAGGATCATATCCTTTTTAGTGTTGTATTCCAGGGTCATTGAAACGTTAGATGAGTATTGGAAGATAAGCCTTTTAGGGGAGCCTTTAAAGCTGGAAGGCAGGTTATTGAAAATAGATTTACCAAAGGACGGGGCACCGTCTGAATTAAAGGTAATAACGTCAATTGCCTTTTTGGTTACTTCCTTTGAATAGCCCTTCCATGCCAGTAATGTATATACCGATTTTTTATCGGCTTTTTCTTCAATTATTTTGTAATAGAGCATACCTAGCCACTGGTCGGGAGTACAGGTTTTGGTTTGCTGATCTTTAATATCCGCTGATTTATCGGTCAACGTGTACAAAACATACTTTTTTGTTTTCGGGTTCATGGATTGAATAAAGCCAAAATATTCCTGTGAACCATCTGCTTTGGGTAAATTCCAGTTTATTATGCGAAACTGTTTATCAGGTGATTCAAGTTTTGCTATGGTTGTCAATGAATCGAAGGAATATGTAAATGAATTTTGTGGTTTAAGCGCTATCTGTAGCATTGTCTGGAAACGCGTATTAGCTTCCTCCTTTTGTCTATCTGTTTTATGAATATCTAAACGGCCGAATTGCAAATGTTTCAATGTGTCTTCGTAATGCTTAATAAATTCAGTTGAGTCTTTTGAAAGAGCGAAGCTTTTTACAGGTATTATACAATTAGTACCTATAACCAACATGAGGATTAAATTCCAGCTGCGCATAATAATGTAAAGTTACTAAAGAATAAATAATGAATTATATAAAGGCTTCATTCCTTTAAACGCCAAAAACTAGATTTTATTCTCAAAAATGCTAAAGTTGACCTCTCCGTAAGTTCGTAACTCAACAAAGTTAGGGGTATCTTTGAATGATGTTCTTCGTGAATGTTCAATAACAAGATAGCCGGTTTCTTTCAACAGTTTTCTCTCGAAAACAAGTTCAGGTAATACATTAAAATGGTGATAATCGTAAGGTGGATCAGCAATGATAATATCGTATGGTACATTGTGGCTACGCAAAAATGACAATGAGTCGCTACGTACAATAATGATATTACTTAATTGGAATTGCTTGGCGTTAGTGCGAATAAAATTGCAATTAGAAAAGCTTATGTCAACAGAGGTAACATCTTTACATCCTCTTGATGCGAGCTCGTAGGTAATGCTTCCGGTACCACTAAAAAGGTCGAGCGCTGAACATTCAACCCAATCTAATCGGTTACTGAGAATGTTAAACAGCCCTTGTTTGGCCCTGTTTGTAGTAGGCCTGAGGTTAAGTTTTGTATCAGGCACTTTGCGGCCTTTCAGGTTGCCGCCCCCTATATACATAGGTATTGAGTAAAAAGTGAACGGTACTTGTGTGGCGATAGGCTATTAAGTGGAATAGAATAACTAGCCTGCTCATTTCTATCTCCTAATTTTACCTGTTTAATATATTTCGACGACAACTTGTAGATATCAGAGTTTTTTTCTACCTCACCATAAAATATACACGCAATTTTTTTAGTGTTTAAGCCTATTTGCTCGTATACCCAAAGCAAATGATAAATAAAATCGCTGCTGTTTTCAAAATAAAACCGGTTTGATAATATTAGTTTGCCTGACTGCAGTACTGCAACATCCATATAATGCGGGAAGATGCAAACATTAACCTTATCATCCTGTGAGTTTTTATTTTCAATAAGTATGTATTCCAGAAATATACTGGTATGGTGGCGCAAAACAGCATTCGGATATTTATCCCTTAAAAGGTAGAGTGATTTATTTACAGTATATAGATTGTAGCTATCCAGGTTCTTAATATAGTCGTAACATGGCGTTTCTTCAGGGTTGCTTAATGCCTGCATACCAAGATAGCTGCTCAACGCCTCTTTTTTGAAATAAAGAGAAGGAATAAGGACAGCGCTGTTTTTCGTAAGCACAATCGAAATGCTTGATGGAGAAAAGAAGAAGAGTTCATCTTCAGTAATACTATTCAATGAAAAATCATTTTCATTTATTGGGAAGCTTGCCCAGGCAAGATACTGATTGGAATGTTTATCAAGCATTGCCGCAAGCAATTGGTTCTCCCTCAACTCTAAAGACAGGTGAATGCTTTTGTCTTTTAAAGAGAGTTTTTCTTCTGGGAGCTTTTCAACCCTTGTTTCGCTGGTTAATGTAGAAGATGCCATGTTGCAAAGCTATAATTTCTTAGAAAGCCATTAAAATAAAAAGCCATGAAGTAATCTACCTCATGGCTTTTTTTATAAAATATATAATTACTTCTGACTTCCGGTGCTTGAAGGAGTTGCTGTAGATTTGCTATCCTTTGTACAGCCTTTAGTGCAATTCTTATCACCCTTTTTGCAAGTCTTGTCATCTTTACCGGAGCAACAAGCCATTATGCATTTATTATCCTTACAGTTACCTGTGCAAGTGCAATCTTTACCCTTGCAGCCGCCATTGCCCGCTAAAGCAGTTTGGGCAGTAAATGCAGTCATTCCAATAAACGCGATAGAAAATATAAGTTTTTTCATAATAATAGTTTGATTGTATTCAAATATAAGAATAAATTGGATATGAATAGATAAAATACCTGTATTTATTATTTTTTTATAAGTAATCTATTAGCCATGATAATGGTTGGCAAGCCTTTAAATTCATTGTTTCAGTTATAAAAGAAGTAATTGCTAAGTGGGACAGGACTGAGGATATATGTAATTCAAAAGATACTGAATGGAGTAAAACATATATTTTAGCAACCCCATTTGGGAATATGAAGAAAAAATTTCTGACAAACCTTGTTCTGGTACTTGGATTAAATCTATCCATAAAACCATTTTGGATATTTTTTATTGACAGAAATGTTCAAACCACAGTAGGACTTGCTGAATTTGGTACCTATTTCTCCTTATTTAACTTTTCATACCTGTTTTACATAATACTCGATATGGGTATTACTAACTTCAATAACCGCAACATAGCTCAGAATGCGCATTTGCTCAGTAAGCACTTTTCGAGGGTGGTTATGCTTAAACTTACGCTTGCTGTAATATATCTTGCTATTTGTAGTATAGCTGGCCTTATTGTGAAATATGATGTAAGGCACATGAAGTTACTTCTTATCTTATGTTTCAACCAGTTCCTGATTTCATTTATACTGTATTTGCGTTCCAATATTTCAGGGCTGCAACTTTTTAAAACCGATAGCATACTATCGGTTATTGACCGAATTATAGGTATAGCTATTTGTGCACCGATACTTTGGTGGCACCTAACAGGTGGAATGGACATAATGAAGTATGTATATGCACAAATGGTGGCATACTCACTTACAGCCTTTATTGCATTTATTATTGTATTCCGGAAGGCGGGTTTTATACGATTTGACTGGGGGCGTACATTCAGTTTAATGATTTTGAAACAAAGTTTCCCTTTTGCCATTTTGGGAACCCTGATGGTTTTTTATAACCGTATTGATAGTGTCATGTTGGAGCGTATCTTGGACGATAAGGGAGTAGAAGCGGGTATATATGCGGAAGCATTCCGGATGCTTGATGCGGCAAATATGGTGGCTTTTCTGACTGCGGGATTACTCCTGCCTATGTTTTCGCGGATGTTAAAGTTTAATGAGTCTGTGGAGCCATTGATGAAAACGTCCTATACATTATTAATGACCCTGGCTATTATGGTTGCCGGGGGCTGTTACTTTTATTCACAGAACATGATGGCTCTTCTTTATAAAGGGGACATAACAGAATCAGCAGTCGTGTTCAGTATACTTATGTGTTGTTTTATGGGCACGGTAACGCAATACGTTTTCGGAACACTATTAACGGCTAACGGCAATCTTAAATACCTCAATATTATTGCGGCCTGTGGAATGCCTCTTAATATTATCTTCAATTTTATAATGATCCCTCACTTTCACGCCACAGGCTCAGCATTGGTTAGTCTTACTACCCAGTTATTTGTCCCTGCAATTCAAATTTTAGTAGTACAACGTATATTTAAGTTCAAGTTACTCGGGAAGCTTTTCTTAACACTTGGGTTATTTGCCATAGGTGTAGTAGCCATTGCGTATTTTTCGCATATGCTACCTTTTGATTGGCGTATCTCCTTTATAATAATGGTAGGTGCTTCAAGTATGTTTGCCCTTGCAATCGGGCTTTTAAATATAAAGGGCTTATTGAGTGTAATGAAAAAAGATGCCCAATAAAAAGCTCACTTCTTGAAAGTAGTAATCATTGATTGCCAGAATAAATCTGTGAATAGTACAATGTTTTGTGCCGTTAGTGTAAGTTCAAAATGAATGCAGAAGTTCACTTTTGCCGCGTGAAAATAATTTCACCGTTAAACCCAAAATGCATGAAGGCAATACTATATGTTTCAATAGCGGCAATAATTATTGCTGGCTGTAATACAAAACAAGACCAGCAAGTTAAATCCTTGAGCACTCAGGATTCAGTATTGAAAATGCAAACTACCGCAAAGGACTCAACTATTATTGCTTATGTAAAGGCGATGAACGATATTCAGGATAACCTTGACAGTATTAAGACAACTGAGCATATATTAACTGTAAATAATTTAGGCAGGGAAAATAAGAATAGCATTGTTGGAGATATACGTAGTATTAATGTGCAGTTATTAAAGTACCATCGCGAAATCTATTCACTTGAAAAGAAGTTGAAACAGGTAGATAGTAAGAATATTGAGATACAGAAAATGGAAAACCATCTTTCTGAGGAACTTGCTGAGAAAGACTCAGGAATTGCCATGTTGCAGGCCAAGCTTGCTAAAATGAACGATTCACTTACATCAGTTATTCAACAGTTTAATGATAGTTTGGTAGTTATTAAAACCCAGAATGGAAAAATAGCTGAAATGACAACCGAGTTAAATACTGTTTATTACGCTATAGGATCAAATAAGGAGCTGAAAAAACACAATGTAATTGCGAAAGACGGCGGTTTTATAGGTATTGGCAGATCAAGTGAAGTAAAGAAGAACTTTAACACTGACTATTTCACCAAAGCAGACTTGTCGAAATTAAGCGTGATAGCGCTTGACAGCAGGTTTGAAAAACTCGTAACAAGTCATCCTTCGAGTTCTTATACTGTAACCGATAATCATAAATCAGATTCAATAATAATTAAGTTCCCTGTATTATTCTGGAGCGTATCAAAATACCTGGTAGTAGTAGTTAAATAATAGTCAGAAATAGAAATTGTACAAGTTTTCAATAAAGTTGTACAAATAGAAAATGCTTTAACTATTATATGTTTGTAATCAGAGTAATTTAAGTCAGTAATAACAAAAACGATAGAACATGAAACCCGTACTATTCAATATTAAAAAAATACTTATCCCTCTTGATTTGTCAATTACTTCAGAGGTTGTACCAAATGAAGCAATATTGCTGGCTACTAAAACTAATGCCGAGATTATTCTGATCACAGTAATTGAAGGCAGCACAGTAAATATCCAGGAAAAGTATTTTGATATATCGTCAGATGAGCATATTAAACTGGGAGAGATTATTGTGAACGGAGTAACTAAGCAATTAGAAAAGTGTAAAGCAGAATTGGAGAAGAAGGGTATTTCACGGGTAAGTTACATAATTGAAAAAGGAAAGCCATACAAAAAAATAATAGAAGCCGCTGAGAGAATACGGCCGGACATTATTATAATGGGAGCCCCAGAGATTTCTCAAACCAAAGAACTTGGGTTCGGAAGTAATACATTCCGGGTATTGAATAAAGCTTTATGCCCGGTATTATGCACAAACAACGAGCCTAAGGAAGGCTTTAAAAACATCCTTCTGCCATTCAGGGATAAGCCACATTCAAGGGAAAGTGTTGATTATGCCACTCAAATAGCAGAAATATACGGCTCTACTATTCACATTCTCGGAATAAGCTATGATACTTCAGAAGAAGGAATCAAAAAAATTAAATTAGAAGGTGAACAAATAATTCACATTCTTAATGAGCGCAATGTGAAGAACACGTTGGAAATCGTAACGGGTAGTTACGTGACCGACCTGATCAACGATTTTGTGGTAAAAAAACAAGCTGATCTTTTGGTTGTAATGGCAGATATAGACAAAGTATCGATATCTGATTTTATAATAGGGCCGGTAATACAACGGCTTATAAATCATTCAACTATTCCTGTGCTAAGTATACACCCTAAAATAAACCCGAATATGCTTGAACCGCAACACGAAGCCGTGAATGCAGTAGATTGGAAGTTTTGGGTGTAATATACTTTCTTAATAAAAGGTGTACAAATGGGCGTACAGTTATTCATATAATAGTGCTACCTTACATTGATTTTAAGATTTAAAGAGATGATTGCGCTTTCTATAGTCTGATGATCCTAAAAGCTTGTCGTATTAGATATTCATGCAAAAAGTGTGATTTATATAACTTTTAGAATTGCATTCATAACATTTCAGGGCTCTAATTATGGCAATTTTGCTTCCTAAAACTATAATTTGAAATTATATATCAAATACATGGTGAGTGCCCGCTGCAAAATGGCAGTTAAGGAAGAGTTAAAAAAGCTTGGAGTGCATTTCGTTGTTGTTGACCTTGGAGAAGTTGAAACAATGGAAGATTTGTCATTGGTTCAATTAGAGGGACTTAAAGCTGGCTTGCTGAGTTCCGGGCTGGAGCTAATGGATGATAAGAGAGGGATTTTAATTGAGAAGATCAAGAATACAATAATAGAAATGATCCATCATTCAGATGAGATTGTTAAAACGAATTTCTCAGATTACCTAAGTGAGAAACTTAAATACGATTATACATATTTATCAAATATATTTTCAGAAGTACAGGGAACAACTATAGCCCAATTTATAATAGCTCATAAAATAGAACGGATAAAGGAATTGATGATGTATGATGAGTTGAATATTACTGAAATAGCCTGGAAAATGAATTATAGTAGTGTGGCCCATTTGTCAAACCAATTTAAAAAAATGACTGGCCTGTCGCCATCTCAATTTAAACAATTAAAAGATCATAAAAGGAGCTTGATTGAGGATATTGGGAATGTAAATGGTATGAAAAATTAGGTTTTAAAGGGATCACAAGATATAAATGACGAAGGAATCACGATACTCTAGAGAGAATATATGTCTTCGGGTATATAGGGAACTGGAAAACGAGTTGAATATTATAAAAAATGTTACCTATGAAAAAAGAAAATAAAGTAAAACTTTTTCTCGTCGATGACGATGCTGTTTTTTTAAAATCGTTGGAAATTGACTTTCTCCAATTGGCAGATTTTAATATTGAAACTTATCCTACCGGTGAACTATGTTTAGATAACCTTTCTAATAAACCGGATATTATTATTTTAGATTATTACCTGGACGGGGTCGATAAAAAAGCAATGAACGGAATTGATACTCTTGATAAAATAAAAGCAATTAATCCCGATATACCTGTTATTATGTTATCTTCTCAGGATAAAATTGATGTGGCCATCAGTTGCATGCATCACAAGGCATTTGATTATGTTGTGAAAAGTGAAACCGCTTTTACCCGTCTGCAAAAGATTATTACTACTATATTCCATTTGAAGAAAATGGAAAAAACCCTTAACTGGTATATGGATAGGGTGTGAATTCATTAAAGAAATAGTTCTTATGCATAAATATAAACAGTGTGACTTTTGTCAGCCTGTTTGCAATAGAAAGCTGAATAATATTGTTTAAGATTTAATCTTTTAACCGAACCTCATAAACTGGTTTAGTATAGTAAAGCTCCATGCCGATTATGCCGGTATGGGGTTTTGTTTTAAGGAGAAATGTGATATGTGATTTATGTAATTCATGCTTTGGTTATTGTAATACCCACAACATTTTGTTTCGTCACTTTTGATGGACATAAAGTTGCGCAACCTTTATAAAAGCTTGTGGTAGCTACGAATTATTTAATCATTAACTTCTAAACAACTTAAAATATTATGGGAAACTTATTGTATGTTATCGCACTAATACTTATTATTTGTTGGGCTATCGGTTATATTGGTTATGGAGCCGGTGGCTTAATACACATATTACTTGTAGTAGCAATTATTGCAGTTATTCTTAGGGTTATCCAAGGGAAACAGGTCTAGTCAGATCAATTACTTAAACCATAATAAGCGATGTCTGCAATTTTAGAAAATGAAAATAAAATTTTAACGGAAGAAGGAGCAATTACTGTTCGACCATCTTATTTTATAAAGGTAAGAGGTTTTTTTGAAGGAGTGACAGGATTAACCAGGTTTGCATTTAGATTTTTCAAGGAAGTTTTTAGGCCTAGGTACGAATTTAAAGAACTTATAAGGCAATCATATTTGTTAGGTTACAAATCATTCCCGTTAATTGCAATTACAGGTTTTATAATGGGCCTTGTGCTAACTATTCAGTCAAGGCCTACATTGGCAGCCTTCGGCGCAGAATCGTGGTTGCCTGCTATGGTGGCAGTTTCTATTATCAGAGAAATGGGGCCGGCAATTGCCGCCTTGATCTTTGCGGGTAAAGTAGGATCGGGAATTGGAGCAGAGTTAGCTTCTATGAAAGTAACAGAGCAGATTGACGCTATGGAAGTTTCGGGGATAAATCCTTTTAAATATATTGTTGTTACAAGGGTTCTGGCTGCAACTTTAATGTTACCAGTTCTTGTAATACTTTCAGATGCAATTTCATTATGGGGGGCTTTTATGGCCGTTAATATGAAGGGTGATGTAAGTTTCCATCTTTTCTTTTTGCAGGTTTTCCAAGCGCTTGCTTTCTCAGATATATTTCCTGCATTCATTAAAACTATTTTCTTTGGATTTGCCGTAGGGCTAATTGGTTGTTATTATGGATATAATTCTAATAGTGGTACCGAGGGGGTAGGAAAGGCTGCTAACGCATCCTTTGTATTTGGTTCCTTATCAATTTTCGTTATTGATATGATAGCAGTTCAGGTAACCAGTTTTTTTATTTGATGATTTATGGGAACCTCAATTGCAAAAGTAGAAGATATAAAGAAAGCATTTGGTGCTAAAAATGTTTTAAAGGGTATTAGCTTAAATGTAGATAGCGGCGAAAACCTAGTGATATTTGGTAAGTCAGGTAGCGGTAAGTCAGTACTCATTAAATGCCTGGTCGGATTAATTGAACCAGATGAGGGCAATGCTGTTTTGTTTGGTGAAAATATAATATCATTAAATGAAAGGGAATTAAATCTCGTTAGGAAAAAAGTGGGCTTTTTATTTCAAAGTGCTGCTTTATATGACTCTATGACTGTAAGAGAGAACCTCGAGTTCCCTCTAAGAGATTTACAATCAAAAACTATTGAAGAAATTAACACTTTAGTACTGGAAGCATTGAAAAATGTTGGCTTGGAAGAAGCTATAGATAAAATGCCTTCTGAACTTTCAGGGGGGATGAGAAAAAGGGTGGGCCTTGCAAGAACTCTTATACTGAAACCGGAATTAATATTGTACGATGAGCCAACAACCGGCCTTGACCCAATAACATCCAGAGAAATAAGTCAGTTAATATTAGATATTCAAAGAAAATATAATACAGCCTCTATAATAATTACACATGATATAGAATGTGCGCGAATTACGGCTAACAGGATGATTGTGATAAAAGAGGGTGTAATAGCAGCAACAGGAACATTTAGGGAATTATCAGAATCAAAAGATGAATGGGTAAGATCATTCTTTCAATAATATTTAAATAGAATTATGAAAAAAACATCGGGAAGTAAGATTAAGCTTGGAATAATAGTTGTGAGCAGCATACTTATATTTATAGTAGCTATATATTTTATAGGACAAAGGCAACAGTTATTCTCCACTACCTTCCAGATAAGTGGTGTGTTTAAAGATATCAGTGGTCTGCAAGTTGGGAATAATGTCAGATTTTCCGGTATTAACGTCGGGGTTGTTCAGCATATTGAACAGGTAACTGATTCAACAGTAAAAGTTGAAATGCTTGTGGATGAAAAGGCCAGAAAATTCATGAAAAAGAATGTAAAAGCGATAATAGGCTCTGATGGATTAATGGGAAATAAAATTGTTTCTATTATTCCGGGTTCTCCAGGTCAGCCAGAATTGTCAAATAATGACGTAGTTGAAACAACTACACCGGTAAATATTGATGATATTATGTTGAAAGTAAAGACAACAAGCGATAATCTTGCCTGTATTACAGGTAATCTTGCCATTGTTATGGAAAGCATAAAAAATGGAAAAGGGACTATAGGTGAATTACTTATGGATAGTGTTTTAGCGAGAAATGTAAAGCAAGCTATGGTAAATATTAAACAAGGTGCAGGTGGATTTAAGGAAAACATGGATGCTGCTGGCCATAATATCCTTTTAAGAGGTTTTATTAAGAAAAAGAAGGAAGAAGCAGACAAAAAAGTGTCAAAGTAGCTCGAATTAAATATGCTTGCCTATGTTTGTTAAAATGAAAAATTATATCTAATACTACTTGAATTTAATTAAATAGCCGCTATTTACCGAAAAATTCTAATTTTGTTCCCCTTTGTAATATATTACAAACTTAATGGAACAAGGAACTAACCAGTTTTTTCACAGGCCCGAAAGTCTTTTTGCCTCATTAATGAGGTATAAAAGGGCCTTGTTCATTATTTGTATTGCAGCAGCTATTATCTCGGCTATAGTTTCGTTGATTCTTCCCAAGAAGTACAAGGCAACCACAATATTATTCACTTCGCTTACTAATAATACCTCAAGGTCACTAATGGATCCTATATATGATTCTAAGGATTATATAGCCTTTGGTGATGACAAGAATTGTGAACAGATGATGCAGATATTCAAATCAGCAGATTTGATGTATGCTATGGCCAAGAAATATAATTTCTATGAAAACCTTGGATTGGTTGAGAATGGTAAAAATGTTTGGGATGCAGATTACAAGCTAAAAGGGTATTACGCTGATAACTTTGAATTTGATATTACTGAATACCAGTCTATAAAGATCACAGTTTATGATGTACACCCTGAAAATGCATACCGTTATGCAAGCGGTATGGTCCATTTAGCGGATTCTATATATAGAGATGTAGTATATCAAAGAGCAAGAGGTACATTTATGATAGTAAAAGCACAATACGATTCTTCCAAGACTGTTCTCAAGTCTCTTGAAGATTCTATGGATTTCTATAGGAAACAAGGGGTATTAAGCTACGATTACCAGGTAAAGGAGTTGACAAAAGGATATGCAGATGCTCAAAATAAGGGCAATCCAGCAGATATTAAGGCGATGCAGGATAAACTAAATGCGTTCGCTTTATATGGGCGCGGATATTGGGATTTATATAACGCATTATCTGACCAGTATAAATGGATGCTACAGATCAAGCAGGCATACATGGAGGCGAAAACCAATATGGATAGAGTTATACCTCCTTTCTTTGTTGCAGAAAAACCTACAATGCCTGATAAAGCCACTTTCCCTATCAGATGGCTGATAGTAGTGGTTTCCATATTCGCCGCTTTTTTTTTCGGCCTAACGTTCCTTCTCATATTCGAGAAGATAAGTATCAAAACCCGCCCACTGCCTCAGGAAATTACGAACAAAGAAAACTCCAATCTCAACCCGTAAACTCCATGAATGCATTTAATAATACTGATTTTATAAAATGGATATTTGCTCATATTAAGGCAATATTAATAGTGCAGGCTGTTGCTATTATTGGCGCTGTTATTTTTTCTTCTCCATTCTTCATAGCGCCGCAATACAAATCAATGGCAGTAGTATATCCTTATAATTTTTCAATATATTCTCATGAAACTCCTACTGAGCAAATGATGGAGTTTCTTACTTCAAGGGATATTAAAGAAGGGGTTATTAAAAAATTCAATCTCATTAAGCATTACAAAATAGATACGGTAACCGATAGAGAATGGAAAAGCATTTTACTAGAAAAATACGATAAGAATATTATTGTAAATAGTACAGAATATGAAGCGGTGGAGTTGGTTGTTTACGATATCAGCCCTGATACTGCATACAAAATAGTAAATGGAATATTAAGTGTGCTGAATGATAAAGTTTTGAATGTGCAAAAAGAAAAATCTCAGGAAGTAGCGCATATGTGGAAGAAGCAATTAGATATGAAAAAGAAAGAGTGTGATTCATTATCTGAGCTTTCAAAATCATTAAGCGTACAGTATGGATTACTTGACTTCGGAAGCCAGACCCGGGAGGTAGAAAAAGCATATTATCAAAATGGTTCATCGTCTAAAAATGGTGAAATTGCTACACAAATGAAGAACATGGAAGAAAAAGGTTCAGAACTGCAAGCTGTTAATCAGCATTTGGGTTCTGCCCTGGCAAATTATGATGATATACTTATTAAATATGAAGATGCGCAAAGAGATGTGAATAAACAGCTTACCTTCTCTAACGTAGTAACATCTCCTTATACAGCTGATAAAAAATCATATCCAATACGTTGGCTTGTGGTTTTTATTACATGCATCTCTGCGTTCCTCTTTTCTGTAGTAGTGCTTAAGGTTGCCGAACGACTTAAACAGTAATTACATTGGTCGACAAGAAAAACATAGCTGCATTTTACATTGCAAGTGCATTGTTTATTCTGGCTGATGGACTGTTGGTATGGCTTCAGCAAAACTATTTACTGAACTTGCTCCCAATTGCAATGTTAATAGTGTATATGGCATTGTTCAAGTTGGATATGCTTATGCTTACTGTAGTCTTTTTTACTCCCTTATCCCTTAACATTACAAATATTCCGGGACTTAGCCTCGGCCAGGTTGGAGTAGGCATTGCTTTGCCAACCGAACCTATAATGTTTGGTATCATGCTTCTTTTTTTGCTTCGCATTGCAGCTGATGGGATAGATAAGAGTCTTATTAAGCACCCGGTAAGTATTGTGATACTTATAGGTATATTATGGATGCTGTTAACCAGCATCACAAGTACAATGCCATTTGTGTCATTTAAGTATTTAATTGAGCGTTCCTGGGGTGTTTTTACATTCTACTTTTTAGGTATTTGTCTTTTCGGTAAAAGAAAAAATATTATTATTTTTTGCTGGTTATACATAATAGCATTCTCAGGAGTTATAGTATATACTATTACGCGTCATGCACAAAATCGTTTCGGAGAAAAATTCTCTCATATTGCAGCTAACCCTTTTTACAATGACCATACTGCATACGGCGCTTTATTAGCTATGTTCATACCAATTGTTATTGGGCTTGCATTTGTAAAGAAGGATAACGTAATAGGTAAGCGTTTTGCTCCACTTGTTATTGTTCTTTTTCTAGTGGCTGTTGCTTGTTCATACAGCCGTGGTGCATGGGTTAGTTTAATTGCGGCAATCGGGGTTCTTGTCGTGCTTCTTTTAAAGATCCAACTACGTACTATACTTATAGTTCTCACATTAATACTTGGAATTGGTATTCTGAACCAGGACAAAATAATGATGAAGCTGGAAAAGAACAACAAAGAGGTATCTGAAAATATAGGTTCGGAAATTCAATCCATTTCAAATATATCTTCTGATGCTTCGAACCTGGAACGTATTAACCGCTGGAGCTGCGCTGTGCGCATGTTTAAAGATAAGCCGGTATTCGGTTTTGGCCCAGGAACATATATGTTCAAGTATGCTCCTTACCAGTTGTCTTCTAACCGGACTATTATTAGTACCGATATGGGTAATGGTGGTAATGCGCATAGTGAATATTTAGGCCCTTTATCAGAAGAGGGTGTTTTAGGAATGCTTTCATTTGTTGCTATTTTAGTGGTGGTTACAATTATTTCATTCAGGCTTTTTTACAGGTTAAAGGATAAAGACCTCAGGATTATTGTGCTTTGTATATATCTTGGCCTTATTACTTATTTTGTGCATGGTGTAATGAATGATTTCCTTGATACGGATAAAGCGGCTGTGCCTTTCTGGGGATTCATCGGCATCCTTGTTGCAATAGACCTTAGGTTCAAAAAAGAAAGGGAAGACGCTATTGACCAGGTATTACTTAAGTATCCTACAAACCAGTAGGGTAATATCATCGACATAACCCTTTTCGCCCTTAAACTCTTTCAGCTCATCCATTATGCTGGTGGTTAACTGCTTGGCAGTGCGGTGTGCGTTTATATTAGTAGTAAAGAGATCGGTAAGTTTTTCGAGGCCGAACTCTTCTTTGTTATTATTCTCAATTTCAATAACACCATCCGTATAAGTTAAAAAAGTAGCAGGCGGATGTAAGGTAAGTATGCCTTCTTTTACATTCGGTATTTCATTAAGCATGCCTAAAGCCGGGCAGCCTGATTTCAGCATGGTTACCGTATCATCCATATACAGGAGTGGGGGATAATGCCCTGCATTGATATAGTGTAAGGTTTGGGTTAGCCTGTTGTATTTAGCAATGAAGAAGGTTATAAAACTTTCTCCTTTTGCAGTTTGCATAACCTTACGGTTCAGGCGCACTACAAGCTCTGTAAGCGACGATGTCTGTTCTATAAGGGCAAGAAGATTAGCCTGGAAATTACTCATCAACAGGGCCGCGCCAATGCCTTTGCCCGATACATCGGCAATGCAAATGGCAAACTCACTTTCATCCAGCGGAATAAAATCGTAGTAATCTCCGCTTATTTGAGAAAAGGGTAGGTAGAGCGCATCCATATCGAGCTCATGCGTGTGCGGCAATACGCTTGGTACAAGTATGGATTGTATTTCTTTTGCAAGATCAAGTTCGCGTTGTAATACGGCTTGACGGATGCTATCTTTAGCCAGTTTTTTATTTTCAATGGCAACCACCAATATATTCGTCAGTGTTTGAATGAATGGCAAATGCTTGATAGCAGGGCTTACACCGATCGCATCTTCATTCAGGTCACCCAAAAATACGTAAGCAAGCGGGCTGTTCTTGTGATATACCGGTATTATAATTTCAAACCTGTCCTGGCTTGGCCAGTCTTCCTGGCCGATAGAAGTAATATCACGTATCGCTATGAACTTCTTGGCATGTTCAAGTGTAGCATCTAAATTCTCTTTGCGGATACCATAATTCAGAATAGTCTTCCAATCAGTATCATACCTTAACAGCATTAATTTACCTATAAATAGTTTATGCTGAAGTACGTGACGGTAAATGTCCAGTAATTCTTCAATATGGGCATTCAGGTTAATAGACTTGGTTAGCTCGAGTAATGAATTGAGCTTTATATCCGCTATACGTAGACGCTTTGCACTCGATGTTTTATTGCTTTCTGACATAATGCTTTTCCTAAATTCCTATTTAACTTCTTTCAGACTCCACGCTTGTGCTTTATTGCTGAACATTGCCTTGGTCTTTGCCCATGTATCTTTAAACAATTCCGACCTGCGATAGTTTTCCAGCGCTTCTTCTGATTCCCACAAGCTATGTGTGAAGAACACATTAGGTGAATGAACTTCATTCAGGAGTTTAACTGCCTTGCATCCTTCAAAAGACGCAATTTTATGGCGTGTCGCCGAAAACAGATCTTTAAAAGAATCGACCTTTCCCTGCTCAAACTCCATTCTTACAATTCGCTCTATCATAAATACAAATGCTTAATTCTTAACGTTGAATGCTTAATAAAAAGCCGATCATTTAAAATTTAACATTCAAAATTCAACATTAATTAAGCTTTAACCTGCGAACGGATGATATTAAGTGCACCACCTGCCTTAAACCATTCTATCTGGCTTTCGTTATAGGTGTGATTAACCTTAATTTCATCTCTGCTGCCGTCTTTATGGTTCAATACCATTGTAAGTGGCACGCCAGGTTTAAAGCTGGTTAAGCCGTTAATATCAATAGTATCATCTTCCAATATCTTATCGTAGTCAGCCTTATCAGCAAATGTAAGAGCAAGCATACCTTGTTTCTTAAGGTTTGTTTCATGTATACGGGCAAACGATTTTACCAATATAGCACGTACACCAAGGAAACGAGGCTCCATAGCTGCATGTTCACGTGAACTGCCTTCGCCATAGTTTTCGTCGCCCACCACGATTGAGCCAATATGAGCAGCCTTATACGCTCTTTGTACTGCTGGTACTGAGCCATAAGATCCATCTAACTCATTCTTTACATTGTCGGCTTTGCCGTTAAAGAAATTGGTAGCGCCAATAAGCATGTTGTTCGAAATATTATCGAGGTGGCCACGGAACTTTAACCATGGGCCCGCCATTGATATATGGTCGGTAGTACACTTGCCTTTTGCTTTAATAAGCAATCTCAAGCCTTTTAAGTCAATACCTTCCCAGGCTGCAAAAGGATCGAGCAGTTGTAAACGTTGTGAATCAGGTGCAACTAATACCTTCACACTACGTCCATCCTTAACAGGCTCCTGGAAACCGCGGTCTTTCACATCAAATCCTTTTGAAGGAAGTTCATCACCTTTTGGTTCTGGTAGTTTTACTTTTTCGCCTTTATCGTTTGTTAATGTATCAACCAGCGGGTTGAATGTAAGTGTACCTGCCAATGCAAGTGCAGTAACTATTTCCGGCGATGCTACAAAAGCATGTGTGTTCGGGTTACCGTCGTTACGTTTTGAAAAGTTACGGTTGAACGAAGTAAGGATAGAGTTCTTTTTATTAGGGTCTTTGGTATGTCTTGCCCATTGGCCAATACAAGGGCCACAAGCATTTGCTAATACTACACCGCCCATTTGTTCAAATATCGGCAGGAAGCCATCTCTTTCTACAGTATAACGTACCTGTTCAGAACCCGGTGTTACGGTATATTCTGATTTGGTCTTCAAGCCGTGTTCTACTGCATATTTAGCTACCGATGCAGCGCGGCCAATATCTTCATACGATGAGTTGGTACATGAGCCTATAAGTCCTACTTCCAGTTCTGCTGGCCAACCATTATCTTTAACTGCCTGTGCAAATTTAGATATAGGCCATGCTAAATCAGGTGTGTAAGGACCGTTAACATGTGGCTCGAGTTCTGAAAGGTTAATTTCAATAACCTGGTCAAAGTATTTCTCAGGGTTTTCGTATGCTTCTTTATCGCCACGTAAGTGCTCAGCCACCTTGTCAGCTTCAGCAGCCAGGTCAGGGCGGTCGGTTGACTTAAGGTAGTCGCTCATTTTTTTATCGTAACAGAATACCGAAGTGGTTGCGCCAATTTCAGCACCCATGTTGCAAATGGTGCCTTTACCTGTACATGAAATTGATTCAGCACCCGGGCCGAAGTATTCCAATATCCTGTCGGTACCACCTTTTACTGTAAGTATACCTGCTACTTTCAATATCACATCCTTTGCCGATGCCCATCCGTTCAGTTTACCGGTAAGCTTCACACCAATAAGCTGAGGGAACTTCAATTCCCATGGTAAGCCTGCCATAACATCGCATGCATCGGCACCACCTACACCAATTGCTATCATACCCAATCCGCCTGCATTAGGAGTATGTGAGTCGGTACCGATCATCATACCACCCGGGAAAGCGTAGTTCTCTAATATTACCTGGTGAATGATACCTGCACCGGGTTTCCAGAAACCTATGCCATATTTATTGGAAACAGATGCAAGGAAATCATATACTTCTTTGTTCTTACTGATTGCAGTTTCAAGGTCTTGCTTTGCACCGATATCTGCCTGTATAAGGTGATCGCAATGTACGGTAGACGGAACTGCAACGGTCGGCCTGCCGGCTTGCATAAATTGCAGCAATGCCATTTGAGCGGTTGCATCTTGCATACCAACCCTGTCCGGTTGAAAATCTACATAGTCGTTACCACGAGTATAGCCCTTTGCAGGTAAGCTATTGGTAAGGTGGGTGTATAATATTTTTTCGGTAAGGGTCATTGGCCTGTCCAGCATTTTGCGGGCTTCTGTTACCTTAGCTGTAAGGTGGCCGTACACCTTTTTAATCATCTCTATATCGAATGTCATGGCGTAGGATTTTTGGTTGCCGCAAATGTAGTTAAAATTGAGATTTGAGAGGTTGGAATTTTGCCACGAATTTCACGAAAAAAATATTCACTACTGAGACACGGAGCGCACTGAGATTCACTAAGTATTTACTTTATAAACTTTCCAACTTTATGAACTTTCAACCTACTTGGGCGTTTCGGCAATGCTTTGCAAAGCCGTCGGGCTTTCCATTACTATCCCTAACGCGGTCTTTCTCCCTCGCCTTGCAGGAGAGGGTCGGGGTGAGGTCGGTTATTGCACCATTGCCTGCGACCTCATCCTGTGTCCTTCTCCTTTGAGGAGAAGGAAATGCAAAACAGCCTGTCCCCCGCCGGAGGGAGTGTCCGAAAGACGAGGGAGGAATTGTATTCCCTGTTTTGCCCCAAAACCATGATAATTTTAAATTTTGAATGCTTAATTTTAAATGAAAGAAGTCCATTATTTAACATTTGAAATTACTCATATCATATTTTATTTTCAATTGAATTCGTGAGGACTATACCGTTCAACATTCAGCCTTTATTTTCAGGGGGTGTACACTTTTTGCCATTTGTAAACCCTTAACGTATTGATAATCATTAAAAATACCCCTAAAATTTTTGTGCAAAGTGTAAACCCCCCTCCCTCATGTTTTTTTACTCCTTTTTTCAAGTATATTTTCCTTGCAAAGATCCCAAGATTTTTTTGCCACGAATTACACGAACAAAATTTCAAAGAACGATTACACAAAGCTTTCATCGGCCGCCATACTTTGGCGAAGGATGGGAGCGAAACAGGTTGCTTACTCCTTATCCCTTACTCCTTACCCCTTATATGCAAATTTCGCTAAAGCGCTTGCTATATTAGAATAGATAATGCTGTAGTTTTAAACAACCCAATTAATGGTTTTGCTATTTTTGTTTATGTAAATTAAAACGATGAAACCACTTATTCTACTATCCTCTCTTTTCTTTACCCTTTCTGTTTTTGGGCAGCAAATTGATACTTCTAAATCTTTTAAAATTGATTCGTTCTGGATTACACCAAAACCCGACTTTGAATTTAATTCTTTAGGAAGAATGTCTAAAGACACACTTTACATCGTAACCTGTTCTGAATATGTGTATTCACCATTTGGGCTTTTAAAGAAAGAATCAGATTTGAGGAAAAGTGTATTAAAGAATTTTAAAAGTAATACCAACGATAATCCACCTTTGGGTAAAAGCTATAATCTAAACACAAATAAGCTAACTCTTTTTTTTGACAACGATCCTTATGCATCAAAGGAGTCATATATAATCAAAGGTGAAATAAATGATAGTAAAGTTTGCTTTATTAATGGTGTTAAGATTGGTATGAAAATTGAAGATTTCTATAAAAGTTTTTTCGTGGTTTTCCCACCTGAACTAGAATATCGATATAATGTAATTGTTTACGAATCCTGTGTAACAGCTATTAAGCACACATACATATTCAAGAACCATCAATTGTTCTTGGTTAAATTTGAATGAAGTTTATTGGAGCAATTAGTTCCCTCCCTGACTATCCATATTGCCATTATCTGATAGCTCTTATTGATTTTCTTCTTGCATAACTAATTAGTTTTAGCTAAAATTGTGTTTGATAATTAAGCTCTTTTATAACTCAAACTCCATATTATGAAGAAAATCCTACTACTACCTTTATTAGCGTGCATGGGTAATATGCATGCAAACGCCCAGGTTATTAATACTATTGCCGGTAATGGCGTAGGTGCATATAGTGGCGACGGAGGCCTTGCCACTGCAGCCAAAATGTATGGCCCAATGGGCGTTGCAGCTGATGCTTCGGGCAATGTTTATATTGCAGATAGCCAGAACGGGCGTATCCGTAAGGTGAATAAAAACGATTCTATAAGTACAGTTGCCGGCAATGGTACATTTACCTATGCCGGGGATGGAGGCCAGGCTACTGCCGCAGGTTTATGGAACCCTGCCGCCGTTGCTCTCGATGCATCGGGTAACTTATACATAGCTGACCAGGCAAATAGTGCTATCCGTAAAGTAACCCCTGCAGGTGTTATAACTACTGTTGCAGGAACCGGTACTGCAGGATATACAGGTGAGGGTGGCCCTGCCACGGCAGCCGATCTTAATTCTCCTTCTGGTGTTGCAGTAGATGCATCGGGCAATATTTATATAGCCTGTTCAGGAAGTAACCGTATAGAGGAAGTAACAGGAGGAAATATTCATACCATCGCAGGAAACAGCCTTGCAGGTTATTTTGGAGATAACGGACAGGCTACAGCTGCCAAGCTGGATAATCCTTATGGGGTTGCTGTTGATGCCTCGGGTAATGTGTATATAGCGGATGAAACAAACCAACGCGTACGTAAAATTAATACGAGTGGGGTAATTACAACAATAGCCGGAACAGGTACTGCCGGTTATAATGGCAGCGGAATAGCGGCTGTTTCAGCAGAACTTAAAAACCCAAGCAGTGTGGCGGTAGATGCATCAGGTAATTTATTTATTGCCGATAACAGCAATAATCGTATACGCATTGTGCAGGGTGGCATGTTATATACTTATGCAGGAAACGGAACAAGTGGTTATAACAACGATGGTATTTCTGCCACCAGTGCTGAGATAAGTGCACCAAGTGGTGTGGCAACAGATGGCTTGGGTAATGTATATATAGCCGATTTTTACAATAATCGTGTACGCATAGTAAGCTGTAAGCCATTAGTAACTATAACCGGTTTAAGTGCAATTTGCCAAGGAACCAGTACCAATCTTTTTGCAAGTGGAGCATTTTCCTACAAATGGAGTGCCAATGCAAGTAATTCAACGAACAGCCAGGTTAAAGTTTCTCCTGCGGTTGACACTACTTATGTTGTTACAGGAAAAGGTATTACCGGTTGTTCAGCTAAAGATTCTGTTACAGTAACAGTAAACCCACTGCCAAGTATTACTTCTTCTATCAGTTCAGCAACTACATGTGCCGGCTCTGCCGATACATTAAAGGTAAGTGGAACATCATATTATAACTGGAGTGCCAATGCAGGAAATGCCACTACCAGTAAAGTAACTGTGTTTCCTGCTGTAAGTGACACGTATACCGTTATAGGTACCGATAACAATGGCTGCACTGATACCAATAAAGTTTCAGTAACTGTAAACAGCCTTCCTGTAGTGGTGGCAACAGCAAACCGTGACACTATGTGCCAGGGAATTGCAGATACAATTAATGCAAGTGGCGCTCTCAATTATGTATGGAGCCCCGGAGGCGCTACATCAGGTTCTGTAAGTATTAACCCTGCTGCGACCCAAACCTATACGGTTACGGGCATTGATGGTAACGGTTGCAAAAATACCGGTACTGTAAAAGTTGTGGTTATTAATTGCATAACAGGCATAGAACAGAATGTTAGCAATAACGATGAGGTCAGGGTATATCCAAGCCCTTCAAATGGAAAAATAACTATTGAGAATATAAAGGACCATCAATTTAGCAATGCGGACATATATAATGTGGAAGGAGAAAAAGTTTATTCATTCACTCCTTCGGCACATACAGTAATTGACCTGACTACTTTGCCAAGCGGTGTTTATTTCCTGCAATTGAAAGGTGATAAGATCACGATTACCAAAAAGCTTGTGATAACAAAATAATTAAGATTGAATTAAATGAAACCTAAGAATGGGCTACTGTTCTTAGGCTTTTTTATTTAAGCACTATTGAATTAGTTTCCTCCGCCCTGACTATCCATATTGGGAGCATCAGAAGGCTCCTTATCTTGTTTAAACTCCAGCTTACCAAATTTGTAGGTAAAGTTAAAACCGAAGGATTGGTAGGGCACTTCGCGGGTAGATACCAAGGTGAAATTACTTCCTGTAAGGTTAGTGGTCTGGTTCACATATTTGCTGAAGGCATTCATAGCAGTAAGGGCAATGCTGCCGTTCTTATGGAACAATTGCTTGCGTATTGCAAGACTATAAGTTGTGAATGAAGGGTAGGTGCCCTGTGCATTAATCCGTGGAGAATTGAAGTTAACAAAGCCCTCCATGGTGAAGGTCTTAGTGAGCTCGTAGGTAATGTTCATGTTGGTGCGGTAATTGAAGCCCTGAACATTTCCACCCGTGCTGAGGCCTGTTACGATATAACGCTGAAAGCCTGATAGGTTACCACGTATATTTATTTTAGATGTAATGGGGATAGAGCCATAAATGTTTAACCCGTAATTATCTTCATGGCCAATGTTTGCGCGTTCGGTAACTGCCACATTGGTATAGGTTGAATCGCCTATTTTGTAAGTGGGGTAAAAGGTGGTGTATTGTTGCATGTCGTTTATATTGCCGCGATAAAAAAGTGTGACGAATATATTACTTCCTTTATCAAATGTCTTGCTGTAACCCAGCTCTATCTTATTGCCAATCTCAGGCTTCAGGTAAGGATTGCCGGTAGTTATGTTTTGCGGATCGGTGGCGTTTATATAGGGATTAAGGTCACCATCATCAGGGCGCTCTATACGGTGCGTATAGCTTAGTTTAAGCGTTTGGTTGTTCTTGAATTTATGCGATATGGTAGCAGATGGCACAGGAGTATTGTATGATGGTATGTTTACATTCCCGACTGAAGAGAAGTTTGCCTGTGTCATGGTATATTCATCACGGTAGCCTGCCTTCACATCAAGCCAGTGGAATAATCTGAAGGTTATCGAAGCGTATGCGGCATATACGCTATTCTGATAGCTCAATGAATTTGATTCTGTGCTGCTGTAATCGTAATTGTCTGTAGCAGTATTCAGCAAGTACACATTTGCAGTACTGTTTATAGTGTTGAGTTCAGCTTTGGCGCCCACTTCAAACGTAAGGCTGTCGTTTATGGGATTGGTGTAATCAATACCGATAATGGTGCCCTTGGTAATGTCTGGGTTACTGCCTTGTGAACCACTTGTGCTCAGTGCATCAGATACACTTTGCTGCGATTGCGTGTACGATGAAAAATCATTCCCGAAACTGCTATTGTAAGAAATATCCAATTCCTGTCCTTCTTTTGCAAACTCTTTTTTATAGTCCAGGTTATAGTTAGTAGAATGCGAATGATACTTATTGCTGTTATTTAATATATCAGTACTGTCGGTTAATTTATTGCCGTATAGGTCCTGTAGAATTCCTTCACGGGTGCTGTTGCCTGAGCCATCATACCCGTAATAAAAATAACCTATTGAACCCGATATAGTATTCTTGGGTAAAAACTTCCAATCGAACCCACCGCCTGCCTGGTATCCCTGACGTGTAAAATTCGTTGAACCATTTTGCAATAGGGTAGATGTGGTTGAACCTGTATCCTGTCCTGTGCGCTTGGAGCTTGTAAGTGTCGTTGATGATAACTGTCCGTTACCGCTCAGGTAAGCATGTGCGCCGAATGTGCCTTTGCGTGCATTCAGGTTAAATGATCCGTTCTCAAGCCTTGTGCCGCCCGATAGTGAAACGTTACCGTTAATACCCTGTGCAGTGGCCTTTTTCAAAATAATATTAATAATCCCTCCTGTGCCTTCAGCATCGTACTTAGCACCGGGACTGGTAATGACTTCTATGCTTTGTATCTGGCTTGCCGGAATAGCCTGCAATACATCGGTAATGCTGTTACCAAACATAGTTGATGGTTTTCCATTGATGAGGAAACGGATATTGGCATCGCCCTGCAATTCCACATTACCATCAATATCTACATCTACCTGCGGGATTTTTTTCAATACGTCAGTTGCTGCGCCTGTTTGCGAGGTGAGGTCATTCTCTACATTATAAACCATCTTGTCTATCTTGTTCTCTATAATAGCCTTGCTCGCAGTCACCTGCACAGCTTTAAGTGAAGCAGTAGTGCTGTGCAATTTAATATCTCCTGTAGATACATTAGGTTTAGCTGCACTTATAACGATATTACTTTTTGATGTGTTCTGGTATCCCACAAAAAATACAAGTAGTTTGTATGAGCCTTCTGCAATGCCGGTTACTTCAAATGCGCCTTTTTCATCGGTAGTGGCACCATTAATTTCTTTCGTGTCGTTTAGCAGGGTAATACTTACCGAGGCATATTCAACAGGCTGGCCGGTGGCTGAATCAACGATCCTGCCGTTTATCTTTCCAATGCCTGCGTTATCATTTTTTTGCGCTGACAGGGATAACGTGCCCAAGAGCATAAATATAAAAACTGTAACTCTTCTAAATAGCATATCTCTTAAATTATTGGCAAGTTTAAATTCCAATCCTGTATAAATTCTGATGCGGTTTTAAGTTTTAAAGCCTGCAAAATAAGGCTTTTTGAACAGTGAGATTTGTTAAGAAATCATAAAAATGTGGAGATGTTGAAGGGTAGAGGTTTGTATATTTGCTTTATGAAAAAAGCCCTTCTTTTAGTATCTGTACTTGCTCTGTATTGTTCATGTAGCCACACCACAGGGACAATGGACACATACCGCGATTGCGGCCTTGAAGGTGATGCACGAAGTGAACGTGTAAAAGAATTGGATGTTTTGAAGAACCGCTATACCTTTCCTGATTCAATAGATTTTGATCGTGCCGTTACGCTGCAATCTATACTCGCTGCCGGTGAAGATCGTAACCGATTCAACGACCATAAGGCAATCGATATTACAGGCTATGTGTACGATGTAAAAGTAGGAGGTGTTGAAACCTGCAATTGCCATGAGCGTAATCCCGCATACCGTGATACACATATAGAATTAGTGTTACCCGGAAACAACGATGACGAAAAGCAATGCGTGATTGTTGAAGTAACTCCGCGCATGCGTGAAGTAATGGCTGCAAAAGGCCTTGACTGGAGCACAGATAATTTACGCAACACGATTAAAAATCATACCGTGCGTGTAAAAGGTTGGTTACTGTTTGACGAAGAACACATTAAGCAGGCTGAGAATACTGACCCTGATAACCCTAAGGATTGGCGGGCTACTTGCTGGGAGATACACCCGGTTACAAGTATTGAGGTGATTGATATTAGGCCTTGATTTTTTTACTATTTGGGCGTTACCCTTCGGGTCGGGCTACTATCCCTAACGCATAAATAACAAAAGAAAAACTAATTCAACTTTCTGTATACTGTTCCAATATAATCTACAAAATCAGGTTCAAGGCCCTGCTGGCGGATGATAGTTTGTATTTGAGCCCGATGATGAATTGAGTGATAATTGAGTTGTAAGCCAATGTCGGCTGGCTTAGCAGCCCAGGTACCCTTATCATAGCCAATGAAAGTAACCTCTTTTGAAATCTCTTCATCGGTATGTATAGCAAGATAGTCGATCCACAGTTTCAAACTTTTCTCCCATTCATTTTCCCAGTTATCGAATGTGTATAATGGTTCCCACCAACTCATTTCAGTTGCTTTAGGGTCTTGTTTAATGCGCGCCATCCATCTTGTTTGGCAATTAGCAAGATGGCTTAAGAATTTCATGGCCTGCGCACTATCGGGCAACTGCTTTACTTTTTCAAAAACCTTTTTATTGGCGTTACTATTGTAGTTAAATGTATCTGCCAGGTATTTCCGCATTTCCATGGTAGTATATTGAAAGGTTATTTAAAAACTATAGTTGAATATCATAAATATAAATTGTATCGCTTAGCGTATCTCTAAAATATCTTGACTGACGACTGATTACTGGTGGCTTTTATTTGTTCCCATACATCTCCAACGCTGCCTTCAAATAAATAAAGGCATCGGTAGGAATATTATATTCTTTTCCGTCAATTTGTTCCATAGCCACCACCTTGCGTTTTGCACCCAGGCGCACTATAACCATTTTTTTATCCGGTATTACAAAAATGTATTGCCCTTGCAAACCTCGGCAATAAGGAATAGTATGCCCTTCAAATTTTAATATCCACCACTGGTAACCATAATATGGCACTAACTTTGGAGTAGTAGAAGCTACAACCCAATCTTCAGGCACAATTTGATCAAACGATTGTACTAGCCCAATCTCATGTCCCGATGAATCCTTAAAAGTGTTTGAATGGAAATTACACCTACCTGAATCTAAATACAATTGACCTATACGTGCAAAGTCCCGTGCATTACTGTTAAAGCAGCAATAGGCTTTTTCAATTCCGCCTTCATGGTCAATACTCCAATATGCCGGATGCTCTGCACCTAATGGTTGCCATAATTTTTCTGTGGCATATTCGCTCAGGCTTTTGCCTACTGCTTTTGTGATGCAATAACCAATCAATTCTGTATTTCCGCTTAAGTATTTCCATTCAGTGCCTGGTTTTTCAACTACTTTATATCTCAGGGTGTACTTCATTATGTCACTGCTATAATATGCCTCTGCAGGATACGAAAATGGACTTATGTAGCTTTCACCAAAATCAATTCCCGAACCCATTTCAAGCAAATCTTTAAGTGTAAGCAAGCTATCCATTCCTTCTTTGTACTGGGGGATAAAGTCGCTTACCTTCTCATCTATGCTTTTTATTTTTCCTTCTGCAATAGCAATGCCACATAAAATGCTAGTTATGCTTTTGCCCATTGAAAAGGAATTGGAGTGTGAAGTGTCTGAGTAGCCATCCCAATATTGTTCATGTAGCAGTGAATCGTTTTTGATAACAATAAATGCAACTGTCTTCATTTTTTTGAACTGCGGAACCAATGAGTCCGGAATAATTTCTTTATTGAAATTCTTTGATATGGGCCATGGCCTTGGTTTGCCAACATCTACTTTATGGTTAGGAAAAATGCCATACTCATCTATTGCCGGGCTAAGCCTTCCCTTAAAAACTGTATTGGCAAGTGTTTTGTACATGTAAAACCGTCCGGTGAAAAGTATAACAAAATTTACGGTAAGTACAGTTATAAATAAGAGGTAAACAATTACCCTTAGTATTTTGTTAAATGTTTTCATATGGTTTCAGGTTTCAAGAGAAATCAAAGATAGATAAACTCAAATATATGATATTTGCATCTACATAAAATACACCAATCATGCGCAGAATAATAATTGCGGTATCACTACTATCTCTTGTTCTTATAGCTTGCAAGCGCGAAACCATATATAAAGAGGTCCAGTCTGATAAAGGATTATTTACAATAATGCTTCCGCAATACATGAGTTCAACCAATACCATGTTTCCCGGTATAGCTATACTTCAATACGCTAATGATTCAGTTCCATTATATACCTTGGCTTTTGATACATCTCGGGCTGGGTTGAATGAAACCTCCCTCGAAGCATTTTACGATTCAACGGTTTCACAACCCAATATGGCTGATGCGAAAATTGATAAGCCACATTTTTTAAAAATAGACCGGGATTCGGCTTTGATGACGAAACTTTCAGGCACTATAAACGGAGAAAAATTGGTGTATAAAATTGTAACCATAGCTACCGAAACTCACTTTTTTTATATACAGGTATGGACAAGGGCCGATAAGGTAAAAGATATGGAACCCATAATGGATAAGGTGCTCATGTCCTTCCATGACGAAAATCATAAGAAAGTATGACATTTCTATGACACTTGATTGGCCATTTACTTTGACATTTGTATCGAACATAATGTATAAGAGGTGGATCGTTATATTGTTTTAGCATTTACACATAATTCTACAGGCTTAAAAAAGCTCGATAACCTGTTTATCGATGAGGCGGTTCTGCCGGAAAGGCTTGTAAGAATAAAAGCAGAACTTAAAGCCGACGGACTAATGTACCTAGGTACTTGCAACAGGCTCGAGTTTATATTCTCCCTTCCTTCTTCAACAAAAGAAAATTTCGCAAAGAGTGTTGTAAAGCACTTCCACCCTGAATGGAAAGAAAAGGATATTAAATGGGCTTTGAGCCATGCCTTAGTATTAAGAGGTGAAGAAGCTGTTAAGCATATATTTGAAGTTGCTTCATCGCTCGATTCTTTAGTAGTCGGCGAAAGAGAGATAATTACCCAGTTCAGACAGGCCTTTGAATGGTCGCACAAACATGGACTTACGGATGACTTTATACGTATCCTTGTTCGTAAGACTATAGAAACAGCTAAGAAGGTATACACCGATACTAAGATCGCTGAAAAACCTGTTTCAGTAATGTCGCTGGCTTGCCGTAAACTGCAGGAGTGGAATGTAGGTATCGATTCGAGAGTAATAATGGTTGGCGCAGGCCAAACGGCCGATATTATGGTTAAGTACTTAAGTAAACATGGTTTTACAAAGTTCACTGTATTTAACCGCACGCTTAAACATGCTAAAGAACTTGCTGATAAGTATAAAATTAAAGCATATTCTCTCAAAGAACTCGAGACTTTTAATGAAGGCTTTGACGTACTTATTACTTGTGTGCAAAGTGCTAAGCCTGTTATTACGGAAGAATTATTCAATAAGTTGACCAATAATGAAAAGGGAACCAAAATGATCGTTGACCTTGGTTTGCCATTCAATATAGATAAAGGCGTGCTTACTCAAAAGAGAGTAAAAGGAATTAATGTAGATAGCCTTAGTGGTATTGCTAAAAAGAATCTTCAAGAACGTAAGGGAGAAATGATTGCCGCTAATATAATTATACGCGAAGCCGTAAACGAATTTTATACTGATATTAAGGGGCGCAAGATAGAACTTGCTTTCCGAGATGTACCAACACGCATACGTGAAGTAAAAGAAAGAGCTATGTTGTCTGTTTTCTCAAAAGAGATACAATCTCTTTCATCTGAATCGAAAGAAGTGCTTGAAATGGTTATTGATTACATGGAAAAAAAATGTATTAGTATACCTATGCAGGTGGCAAAAGAGAATCTACTCGATTTAGAGGCATAAAATAAGACGAATTATTATTTAACTACGACGAACCTTTTTTTTTGTGCAACGTATTTTTGGTGAAAAAATACTATATTTGCTCCAATTCACTTCTATTGATGCTTGAAAATACTACTGTTACTAATGTTTCAGAAGGTTCTGTTGTGAAAGAAAAGGATAATGAATCGCAGCTTGACCTTTTTTTGACCTTATCGGCGCTTACAACCGATGGAATAGCCATTATCGCAAACGAACGCGTTTTGTTTGTTAATGATCAATTAATCAGCATGTTCCGAACAACAAAAGAGGATTTTTTGGGTGGGATACCTGATTTTGTACACAGGGAAGACCGGGGAAAGGCAATAGATGAGCATAAGGAAAACCGCAGAATATCTTACGAAATTAAATTAAGAAGGGGTGATGGAGTATATATATATGCTGAAATAAATGCGACTCCTTTGTTTTATAAAGGTGAAAAATGCAGGCTGATCGCTGTAAAAGATATTACGCAACGAAAAATAGCCGATAGGCTTTTTACAAACTATCTTAACATTATTGATGCTTTTCCTGAGGCTATTTGCGTTCATGATAAATCGGGTAAAATATTATTTTCAAACAGGAGTGGAGTTAAATTGGTAGGCGCCGAAAGCGAAGATGAGGTTAAGGGTAGAAATGTAATGGAATTTGTTTTGCCCGAATACCAGGCAACCATACGTGAAAATAAGCCAAAGCTTGATAAACTGGAAGCTATAACAGGAAGGTTTGTTAAAATAAAACAGTTTGGCCACACAGAAGCGATAAGCGTTGAAGCATCGGTTATTCCAACCGAATGGGGTGAAGAACCTGCCGCTATGGTATTATGCCATGATGCATCGCTGGAAGAACAGATAGAAAAGAGTGAAATAGCCAAGCAGGTAATGCAGTCGGTGAATGAACATTTACAGTGGGAGATAACCGAACACAAAAATTTGCAGGCAAGGTTAAAGAAGATGATAGATGAGAAGGAGTGGCTTCTGAAAGAAGTTAACCACCGTGTAAAAAATAATCTCCAGATCATTACCAGTATTCTTAACCTGCAGATAAATCAGATGGAAGATACCAAGCTGGTACCTGTAATGCGGGAATTTCAGAACAGGTTCTACGCGCTTTCTTCCATATATTCAAGCCTCTATCATTCTGAAGCCGATGAGGAGATAGATATTTCTTCTTACCTGAAGGATCTTACCCATAATCTTTTCGTTTCGTATTCTGATTCAGAAAAGCGAATTGCAATCGATTGTGATACATCAAGAATATTTATGGAGTATGATCATGCAATAACATGTGGCCTCATTGTAAATGAACTTGTATCGAACTCAATAAAATACGCATTCCCTGAAGGAAAAGAAGGTAGAATAAAAGTATTGCTGAGCCAAACCGGTAAAAAAGTAAAGCTTGAGGTATCTGATAACGGCATTGGTATAAATGCGAAAACAACAAAAAAACAAACCCGTGTGTCTCTTGGTTTACAACTGGTAGATAGCCTTGTAACTCAATTGCGCAATGGTACAGTTAAAAAAACATCAAGCCCTAAAGGCACTAAATACACCATTCTTTTCACTGCAGACAATTTAACCAAAGAAAATTCTCCAACCAACCGACCATGAAAAAGACCAGTGTACTTATTGTAGAAGATGAAGTTATTATTGCGCGCGACCTTGCACAAACGCTTACCAAATTAGGGTATACCGTTGCAGGCCATTGTGTGAAAGGCGAAGACGCTGTGGAAATGGTTGAGGAAAAAATGCCTGATATTATATTGATGGATATAATGCTGAAAGGTAATATGACCGGAATTGACGCTGCGAAAGAAATACGTAAAAAATTCCAGATACCAGTGGTATACCTCACTGCTTATTCTGATGAAGATAGCATTGGACGTGCAAACACTTCGGGGCCTTCGGGTTACCTGGTAAAACCATTCAAGGCTAACGATCTTCGCGCTACCATTGAAACTGCCTTGTACCGTTTTAATGAGGAGTTGAAATTGCGTAAGCAGAATGAAATGCTTTACCACCTTGTTCAAAACAAAGAATCAAAGGATATTCTTTTTGTGAAATCGAGCTTTCAGTTGGTGAAGGTTATAATGAAAGATATATTGTATGTAGAGGCCTTGAAAGATTATGTTACTCTGCATACTATAAGCGGTAAGTATATTATCCGCTCAACTATGAAAAGCATCCAGGAGAAACTTCCTTCTGAATATTTTGTTCGTGTTCACAGGTCTTTTATAGTGCGTATTGATAAGATCATATCTATCGATCATACCAAGGTAATTCTTGAATACAATAAGGATGTTCCTGTTGGTGGGCTTTACAAAGAAGAGTTCCTGAAAAGGATCAATACCATCTAAGCAGGTTCAAAGTCTATAAACTTTTTGATAAGGTCGGTCTTTTTGACCTTTACTCTTACGTCTTGCCCTAATTGGTATTGTTTTCCGCTGCGCTTGCCTTTCAGGCAATAGTTCTTCTCGTCGAAAAAGTAATAATCATCGTGCAGGTCGCGGCCTCTTACAAAGCCCTCACATTTATTGGCTTTCAGCTCTACAAAAAAGCCATACTCGGTAACACCTGAAATAACACCATCAAATACTTCTGAGGTATGCATTTCCATGTATTGTACCTGTTTGTATTTTACCGATGCCCTTTCAGCTTCTTCAGCCTGGCGCTCCATTTTTGAACAATACTTACACTGTTCCTCTATATCGCGTGTATCTTCAACTGTTTTTCCTGTCGTAAGAAACTCCTGCAAGAGCCGATGCACTATAAGATCGGGGTAGCGTCGGATTGGCGAAGTGAAGTGGGAGTAGTAATCAAAACCAAGTCCGTAGTGTCCTATGTTCTTAGTGGTATAAATAGCTTTTGCCATAGTTCGTATGGCTAAAAGATTTAATATATTTTCATAAGGTTTTGAACGTGCTTCTTCAAGCAACTGATTGAATGAATTTGCAATATTGGTAGAACGATCGAAGGTTGATTTTATACCTGACTTCCGAAGAAACTCTGTGAACTTTTGAAGTTTCTCGGTATCCGGAGAATCGTGTACACGGTAAACAAATACATTCTTTTTCTTGTCTTTCTTTTCATGCCTGTGTTCCTCTTCATTATCTCTCTTTTCAATGGGAGATTTACCGACGAGTTCCGCGACCTTTCTGTTAGCTAATAACATAAAGTCTTCTATCAGGCGATGTGAGTCGTTCGACTCCATGAACTTAACTCCAAGTGGGTTGCCTTTACTATCGAGTATGAATTTAATCTCTGTTTTCTCAAATGCTATAGAACCTTCTTTCATGCGCTTTGCGCGTAGGGTTTTAGCAAGTTTATTAAGTGTATGAACTTCCTTTGAGAGCTTATCTTCCTTGCCATCAAGTATCTCTTGTACTTCTTCGTAATTGAATCGGTGTATAGATCGTATTACTG